>Ga0182006_1000327_pt1 | contig 41248 bp, 34 predicted proteins | sample Sormic07211104_1_FD_123022 | JGI IMG/M metagenome (GOLD analysis project Ga0182006, IMG submission 123022) | Rhizosphere microbial communities from Sorghum bicolor, Mead, Nebraska, USA - 072115-104_1 MetaG | ecosystem: Host-associated > Plants > Roots > Rhizosphere | place: USA: Nebraska...
CCCAGGTCGGGGCGGACGGCGACGTGGTGGACATCACTTTGCACACGGTCAAGGTGCAGAACTTCGACAAGACCATCGTCTCGATCCCGACCTGGCGCCTGATGTCCGAGTCGTTCAAGAACTTCAGCGGACGCCCTCAGAAAACATACTATTCCCAGCAAGCCCCCCAGCCCCATTGTGTCAGCGCTTAGTACAGGTACTAGGTGCCGGTGTACTAACTCAAAATCGGGGACTCTTACACACCCCCGACCATTTGGCGTAAAACTCACCAATCTGTACCGCACCCGGACGTACTTGGACACCCTCCGCGTGACCTTACGCCCCCCCGAAGCCTACAGCTCACACCAGATCAAATACCCCTACTCCCTCCCCTCACTACCCGGCAGCCGAACAATCTTTGGCGTGTCCCTGCCCATGAGGATTGCCTTCTAATACCCCGCTAGAAGCCCTGTGATGCCCCTGGAGCACTTCGTACCTTGACGCACGAGCTATCCGTTTTTGGGCTGACGCTGGGTGCTTCCACTACCAATACACGGGAAGTAAAATACGGTCAGTACTCCCTACTGACGGAGCGGTTTAGGTAATGGCAAACGAACTTCTGGACGAATACGAAGCAGCTGCCATGGTCGGGATGTCGCCGAAACTGCTGCGGTACTTTTCGTCCTACGCGGCTAAAAAAGGTGATCCTCGGAAGCTGATAGTTGCGGAGAAAGTAGGCGACACCTTTTACTTTAAGGCGGATGAGCTTATTTCCTACGACAAATGGCTCAAACAACCCTGGCCAGCGGACAATGGTAAGCGCCCCCATCTACCCAAATCGATACGGGGTGAGATCAAGGAAGAAGCTAATTTTGAATGCGCGCTCTGCAAGACGTCTGGACAGGCAGGTGAGGCGGCTCACATTCGAGACGTGGCAGTTAGTAAAAATAATCACCCTCACAATCTGATTTGGCTGTGCGCAAATCATCACACAAAGTTAGATAACGGTAGCTTCGGGCCCAAGGGTGCTGAAAACGGCGATATCCGATCTATTAAGAAGGCGTTGCAGTATTTCAGCAAGCATGCGTGGCTTGGCCAAGCGCAGATTAGTAAGCAAATCGCGGCGACCTTATCTCTTTGTGAGGCCATTCAAAAACAACTCAGTGTCTCGCAATCCTCTGTTGCCCTTAAAGCGATCGAAGCCTTGGGCGGACGAGTTTTGGATCTTCTGCCAAAACTGGCATCACGCTCTGAAGTGGAAGAGGTAAGCGATACTCTCCAAAAGCTCACCAAAAAGATTGCACCCGGTAAAAAGGCTAAAGCCAAGACCGTTGTTCAGCGCCTGGTGGACGCAGTTTCTTTCGAGGACGAATTTTTAGAAAAGAGCGGCCTGAAGCGCTGTCCACTTTGTGAGGGAACAAAAGCTTACAACGGGGAAGACTGTCCGGTTTGTCATGCGGTTGGCGCCATTGACGCGGGAATATGCCCAGACCTTGCCGATTTCGAATTGGTTACCTGCCAATTATGCGACGGATGTGGGGTTCATGACGGTGAGGACTGCCCGGTCTGTCGCGGTGAGCGCAAAATTGAACTTCGCTTTTCAAATCTTACGGACTTCGGAGACTTCAACACGGTTGATTGTCCGCTATGCATAGGTCACGGGGATTGGAGGGGTGAAGAGTGTCGCGCATGCCATGGGGAAAAAAGGCTTCCTAGATGGCAAGCTGACCAGGTAGACGTCAAATCCTATGACGAGGTTGACTGCCCGTTGTGTGAAGGCAGGGGCTTATACAATGGAGATGACTGCCCAGTGTGCAAGGGAGAGCGCACGCTGCTGGCAAAATATGCAGCTGATGTTGATTTATCCGATTTCGATGTTTGTAAGTGCCGTCTCTGTAAGGGGAAATCAACTTATTACGGGGAAGATTGCCCAGCCTGTGGGGGCTATGGCGAGATGACTAAAGGGCAGTCGGAAGCTACAGATTTTGGGAGCTTTGAAATGATTAAATGCCCAAAATGCAAAGGCCGAGGGGGTGTCAACGGGGAGGATTGTCGTTGCTGTGAAGGATACGGAGAAACTCAGCGCCGCTTTGCTGATAGATCTGACGACTACTATTGAGTCCAAAGCCAGCTGCTCACTTAGCAACTGACCCCGAAGCATAACTCAAACGCTCCAGCAGAAGGGGTTCACGTTCTACCAGTTGGTCGCACACGCGCCCAAGCACCTGAAAAGGCCCCTCGCTCATCCCTATGATGGACTGATGAATGCAGAGAGGAATAGATTGAATGGCGGCGTGAGGATCAATCACGTGCAGGGCCGCCAGACGTTATGCCGCGCACTCGAACGCTTCGATTCCATTTGCCGAAGCTAGCCGCTCAAGGCTTTCAAACTCAGCTAAATTTTGACGCTCCAAGCTGATAACGTGCTTCTCCATGAGTAATGGCTCCGGGGCATGCAGTTGCTCTCTCATCCACTCGGATGCCTGATCGAATTCTCTCATCATCTGAACGAACTCAGCCTCAGACAGCAATCTTGGATTACGCGGTCGATCAATCATTCTCGCAACCTGGCCACTCAGAAAACCTGCAGGGCGTCTCCGTTGAGATCCGGCGCTTCCACATGCGTATTGTAAGGCTTTGCTCAACCTGAGCGATCACATCAGGCGGATAGCCCTGTGAATTTGACTCACGCAGGGCGGCGATAACTACGCGGCTTATCGCCACTGCATCTCTGCTCGTGGCGGGACGAATGTGGCATTCCATGCTGAAACCTCAATCCCTAAAGGATTACAGCTTAGCGCATCGCAATGTGCCTTCCCCGGACGCTTACGACCTGCTCGGGGGCCGCATTGGACAAGCGCAATTTTCTGCGCTTAGGCGTTTGCTTGAAGTTGTTCCAGAATGAACCTCAGCCTTCGCAACAGTTCGTCATAGGTCACGATGTCTGCAATGTGCTTGTAGTGACGGCGAGTTACTTCGAGATCACGCAGTTGTGCGTTCGTAAGGCCCTTCTCCCGCCCCATGATGATCACGCCACAAGGATTCGTGATCTTGATTTGAAAATCCGGCGGCAGCTTGTTCCCCATTCGCTTGCGCAGAGCCGACTCGCCCCTCGTCCCCCAACGGTTAAGATGGCGAAGATATTTCTCAATCTGCATCACCGTGCCAGAGAGCTCTCGCGTGGCAATGTGATTGTCCCGGTAAGTCGTCGAGGTTATTAGCCCCTTGGCGAATGGCCGCTTGATCTCGACTACATCAATGTTTCCAGATGCGTCGACGAGCAGAAAATCAAGAAATCGATGAGTCTCACTATCGGAATCTAGAATTGGTACTTCTGGAAAGGCCGCGATATATTTCGGGTTCAGTAGGCATACAATTTGAATGATTTCTTTTTGCCATGCTGCTTCAGAATACCCATCTTCGCTATCAAGCATTTCCTGAAGTTGCTCTAGCAGAAACTCATATTTTGCAATCTCAGCCTGGCGCACCGGTTTAAACAGATCCTTACCCTTGGCTAGCACACGCTTGTTTACGCAAGCATTGAGTTTGGCTTCCGCGTCTACCTTGGCGTCCGAGTACTGCCTAACCACCGCGCTAACTCGCGCCTGGACATACCGTCGAACCTCGTAAGGGGTGGGAAACTGATCTATTAGCTTCTCGTACTCCGAGACAGGGATAGCGTCTGGCTCGCTTCCACCTATGACGATGCGGCTGGGTTTAAGCTCAGCAATCACTGACAATATAGAGACTGGGCGATCAGTGCTGAACCACCGCCATGTCAGCGGGGCATTTTTCGAAAGAAGAACCGGTATTTCGATGCCCAAAACCGTGGGATCGAGGCGGAAATAGTCACCATCGCTACTGCCGATCTTGAATGCCAACCATGGTTCGTCAAAATTGTCTGGGTTACCTAAACCTGCATCGAGGAAAGCACCTTCTTCGAATGGTCGCTGATCGTACGCGACGAGGTGTCCATCAGAGAGATGGAAGGTACTCTTGATCACAAGCTCGCCCTTTTCCTCAAGCTTTCTCAGCACCCATTCTGTTCCGTCATGGGGGCGGTATACCAGGATTAGCTGATCTCCATCATCTTCAAATTCTACTGCAGTCGTGGTCATAGCTGATGCGCCCTCCTTTGGCTGAGCGAAATCTAGCGATCAAGTTATTCAAGGTTAAGCTGATTGCTCGTCAGTGCCGCTAGTTTATCCAGGAACAGACCTAGCCAAACGAATGGGGCTTCTCTGGCGTGAGTCCCCCTTCCCGAAGAGCAGCCATGGGTCGAACGTGCTCCGGCATAGCGCTTGCCCACAAAAAACGGCACAGTGTTTCGGGATTACTTTCAGCTTCAGCAAGGTTGCACAGGATGGCAAAGAAACCTAAATTTTACGCTGTCACCCGGGGACGGAAGCTCGGGATCTTCAATACCTGGGAAGATGGCGCTCGCTTGTCCGTGGAGCGGTATCCTGATGCCAAACACGAGTCGTTTTCCACCCTCGGACTAGCGGAGGAGTGGTACCGTCAGAACAGCCCTACCCCAGGTTCCGTTCACTCCCCCGTCGTTCATTTCAGCACCCAAGGTGCCACAGAACAGCAGATTGCCGCACCTGAACAGGCGACGCTAGACGACATGGGTGTGAAGCAATATGTGGTCTATCTGATCATCGATCCTGTAACTGAGGAGCCGGTTTATGTTGGCCAGACGAGCAATCTCGAACGTCGGCAGCGAGAGCACCTGGGGAGAGCCAATCACGACTGTAAGCGCGCGGCAGCTAAGATTGCCCAGATACTCGATGCTGGAATGACCCCCGCGTTCAAAGTCGTAGACACATGTGATTCCGAAAAGGCGTCACTGGACGCTGAGAATAAATGGGTCGCGCACTGCACCGCGCGGGGAATAACGGTGTGGAACCGCTGGCGGGAGCACCGCGATATCCAGGCGTTGCACATGAAGCCGAAGATCGAGTTTGATCGAATCATAGGTGATGGCCCTATCACCCTGGGGTCGTACCATTACAAGTCCAGGTTCGAGCTCAAGAGCAAGCTAAAGGCTTTTCTGACCAAGTCCTCGGCAGGTGTAATCGAGCCTCAATTGGCCATCGAGAAACTGACGTTGATTTGGAAACTCACAGGGCACGCTGGGGAGGTCAGCGAGTTTCGAATCTTGGAGGGTGCCTCGAAGGCAAAGCTCGAAGCGGTGCTTGTGTCAGGTGATACCGTCGACTTTGAATACAGCTCCGCGATTGATCGTCTTCCATGACAATGGGCCTGGCCTGAGTCGCAAGCGCGGCAGATTCTAGGCGTCGGAGACGTGCGTTTACCACAGTTTATTTTTCAACAAGGTAGGGGTTGTCCAAACCCAGAAAATCAGCCATCCAAGTCCTCTCCTCCACACTTGGCTCGAATGAATAGGCCCTGTGTCTTTCGTTCTCTACAGGGATCTCTCGCCAGTATCGTGGCTGATTGACTAGATCCAGAAAAACAAGTTCGCATGAGACATAGCACATCCATATTCCCGAGGTTAAAAACTGAACGTTCAAAGCCAGGATTCTTCGGTGCCAGAGTATTCACGAATCGGTGCGAGCTGCTTATGCAAAGAGCCTACATGGGTAAACTCTCGGCTTAAAAGCCCGTACATTTGACCGAAAAGCGGAAAAACACGCTTAGCGCTAGAGTTGGCCCGCGTGGAGTCAAACTTGTGCTCCCTGTGCTTCTGGAGATCTTCCTGAAACTGCATCAGATGGAGCGCCATCGCCATGGACTCAATGGCGGAGCGGATGACCGGCCCTGGCTGAAGAATGAATCCGCCTCGAAGCAGATAGGCTGCGGCAGCCATGGAGTTCAGCGCGTTGTAAAGTAGCTCAGCGCACGCCATTCTCAGATCATCTTCCTCATGCTCGATCTTAATAAGACCAGTCGCGATGATGGCTGAACAGTGGGAGAATTGCACACTTAGCTTTTCTAGGACATCTAAATGCAGCGCGTCAAAACTTTTAGCTATTTTGTCAGCATCACGGCTAATCTGATTGATGAGCATTGACTTACGGAATTCAAGAATCCGCTCATTTAATGAATCGAGAACGACTGCACAAGTATCCGGATGCTTTTCCCACATACTGAAATCCTCTTCGGGGCGAGATGTTTCCTGAGGCATCGCCTAGAGTCATGACAGAAACCGAACAGGCGCTGTACCACGTTTACACAGATCGCTTGTTCAATGGTATGGACACCAGTCGGTGAGGGATGGACGCGAATAGCGACCCATCCCATCTTCTGAGCTTAACCGGGTTGGCCGGATGAGACTGCATTGCGCTGAATAGTCATCTTGACTCCTGTGCGGGGGTTGCCCTCCAAATGAACCATGTTCAAGAGGTGTCGGTCGGTGATGCTCGAAAATTTCTGAGCCATGTGCCGGGCCAGCGAATCACTGGCAGTGGTCAAAATCAGATTCATGGACGGCATGGATGTCGCAACCAATCGGAAGATATCCAACATCGCTACCCGATTAAGGTCATCCAAATGCGCGATTGGCTCATCGAGGAAGAAGCTTCCCCCGGTATTCCGAGCCCTGGCTAGGTATAGCGACAATGCCAGATCCTGGCGCTGGCCCTGGCTCAGCTTCCCCTCAGCGTCCAGCGCAGGCTCGTGGCCTTCGGCGAAGACTGTCCACTTCAACGCATCTTCGCCCTCCGAAACGCCCAGGCCCTTGTAGACCTCATTGGCATGCATCCTGGAAAACAGCTCAGCTGCTGGGCTGAGCAGGGGCTTAAGGCTGGAGGCAGTGAAATCTTTAACATGCGAGGCGTACTGCTCAATCGCCAGATCCGCTTGAGCTATGTAGCCGGTACCTATGTTCAGCTTGGTGGTCGCATCAAGCAGCTCCTGCTCAAGCTGCTTCAGTTTGGCCGAGTCGGTATCAATACTCACCACAGCTTCGCATTCGTCGAGCATCCCGGTGTACGTGATTACCTCATTTCCTCGCTGAGTCACCTGTTGACGCATGAACTCGTAGGATTGCACCGTAACGGGTTGATCGCCAAAAAGCTCGCGCCAGTGGGAATCGAACCCAGTGGTGATAGTCACCGCCGCAGCGACACTCGCATTAAGCCCTGCAACCTCCGCTGCTTTGGATTGAACAGTTTCCGACAGCAACCGAACAACCGGGGCCAGCGCAGTTCTTATACGCCCAAACTTATCAAGTTGATCTTGGAAGTGTTTTTTATAACTTACAAACCGTTCGATCGAGACAGACACCCGAGTAGACGCACTGCTATCCGGTACGATATCAAAAAAAGTCTCGACCTCTGCCAGCTTCTCAAAACCTTGCCTCAATCTAATTGCGGCGCTCACCCTACTATTCAGATTAGTAAGACCAGTTAGCTGCATTCCGGAAAAATCCTGAACGCCCATGACCTCGAAGTATTTGGTCTTTGTAGCAAAGGCCAGTAACTCTTGGCTAACGGCGCTAAGCCGACCAAAATAGTTTTCATAGGCCGACTTTTGACCACTAGACAGTGCAAGCGATGTGGAGGCATCGTGCTCTTTCAGACGAGCATCTGCCAGCGCGCTTGCGGCAGTTTCAAGGGCCGGCGCGAGCACTTCCTTATTGGTGGCGATTTCAAGCCGTAGCTTATCCGTGGCACCCCAATCGTAATTGCAGAGCGGACAATGGGCATCGTCGTGAGCATGGGCAACCTCTCTGCCCATAGCCTTCAGCTTTCCTAAAACACTAGAAAACGCGTCAAATTCCGCTTCTGCACGAACACGGACGTTTCTCGCTGCTTCAGCCAGTCGCGCTTTTTCCTCATAATCAGTAGCAGGTGCTACCGGATTATCCATCAAATCTTTTTTCTGACGTTCTAGCTCTAAGATTTTCTGAAAGTTAGCGGACAGGTACGTAGTGGCTTCCTGCCATTGATTCTGGCGATCGGCGTTCCAGGACAGCTCAGTGAACTCGGCAGTCAGCTCTGCCTGACCTATATCCTCTTGCTTAAAATAGTCTCCGACGCCCTGAGCTGCTGTGGCTGCGAGCCAATCCTGGAGCACTTGCAAACTGTTATCAGCCCATAGGAGCGATCGCTCTGCGTCCGAAGCTTTAAGTTGAGCTTCGGCCAGCTCAGATGCTTTCGAAGCGTGGTCATCGCTGGCCAGCTTCTGTTCCTGAGCACGAAGATTCACAGAATCGCGGAGACTTTCAATCTGCTTCAAAGAATTGTGGTATTGCGACCACTGTTGATATAAGGCACTTAGTACCGACAAATCTCGCTGCTGCTTTTGGCTAAATGACGTGACACGCAGTTTAGCTTCCCGCAGCCGCTCAGCGATGCTGCCATCAATGGCTGGCGGGAACGCTTTGAATATCGTATCAAGATGAATTAACGCAGTATCCATGGCAGGGAAGCTACTGGCCAAGGCTGTTTTGAGCGATTCGATCTCAGAACTGATACGACCAATGCTGTCCGTTAGCCCTTTGGTATTTGGCAGCGCTTTCCTGTAATCACGCAAATCCCGCAAGGTGCTTGTGAGATGACCAAAGCCAAGAATGTCCGCAAAAATTTGCTGACGCTCGTCCGCTTTATTGTTATCAATCAACAAAGCCAGGGAGTTGGAATAAAGCCACCGACTGTTGCGCAACCAACCGCGTTTCGCTTTTCGCAATGCGATTGTACTTTTTCCGGAAATCGACGAGGGCGTGAGCATCTCAAGCAGCAATTCGTCGTTGATTTTTTTCTTTTTCCCGCCTTCCGGGGTCAACCACAAAGAACTGTTGGTACGCGTCAGTACGTGGGGGTTCCCGGCAATCAGACATTTTGCCGAAACAGAGGTCGTACCTTTTCCCCACTGACACTCCAGCGCCGCTCCATTCAGATCATCGACCTTGCCGGTGATTAGCCATTCCAAGGCATAGCAGATGGTACTCTTCCCTGTGCCGTTGGCTGCATGAATGACGGTTAAAGGTGCATCCAGCGGTACGACCAATTCAACTGGTATGCCCCGGAAATTCTGGATTGTGACGACAAGAAATTTGATGGGCAGGTTATTCATTGAGGTTCCATTCCTTGCCATGGAGTTGAGCAAGCGCCTGACTGTCCATCTCCGACAACTGTTCTACAAGTTGGAGATAATCCGTGTTACCCGACGCAAAGACCACCGCGCTTTCTGGATCTTCAATGCGCGACAGGCCTAATGGCGTAATCCGCTCATAGCGCTCCCACCCGTCGGCTCCCAACGTAACAACGTGCTTCCTGACAAATCTAATATCTCGTTCGATATCAAGAATAAACGCCTTGAACTGTTCGGTGATTTCGGTCGCAGCGATCACCAGGTACCCATCAATAACGAGACCAGACCGTTCCCGCTGGACAATGGCGGCATCCAAAAACGTCTCGGCAAGTTTGGCCTGCCCCAACGCATCTGCGCGTGTGTCGGTGGTGATATTGACGAGCAAAACGGAAGCGAAGGATGACTCCCAATAGCCGAGCTCATTCCCTAAGGCACCGTCTTTCCAGTTTTGATTCGTATTCGATAAATATTGCTGAGTGGAGGTTCTGGAAAAGCCGGCATCCTCAGCTCGACGCCCTATGATTTCAATCAACTCATTGAGCATCTAACTTCCCCTTTCGGACAAAAACATCTTCCATGAATTGATCGGGCGACGGGGCTAGCGGATCGTCATACACCGATTCAATATCGCCCAAGCTGAACATGTAAACATTTCTCGCAATCACGGGTTCAGTGATCGAGCCCTTAGGCGCAGGTGGGCTCGTGTAATCGTATCGTCCATCGCTGGGTTTCTTGTCAGCGACGTTACCCCTACCCTGTGCAAAGACGATGAGGCTGGGATGCATGATCGGCTGTCGAGCCCAGTCGAAAAGATCACCTTCCATCTGCCTGACGGGATAGTTCCTGTTTGACCAGGCCATAAGGTTGACCTCCCCATGTACAGGGTCGTCATGCCGGATATGCCCCTGTAGATCGGGAGAGCAGACCCACTGGCTTGCGGGCGGTACATTGAGGTAGCTCAGCGCTTGGACAGTTCTCATGACGTATTCACCAGAGGCGCAGAGCGTCTCCAGTGGGAAATCCTCTCCAGCTCTGACACCAAACCACGTTTGATAGGTAAACCCCGAGTAGTCAGGCAGGCCCGTGTCTTGCACCAGGCTGTTGAGCAGATCCAGCTCTGTTTTCACCGCAGGCAGATAGCCTGCGAAGGGAGGATACCGATCGAAGAGCTCATGAAATTCAAGCGACATCGGTTGCATGTCGTCAGTGACAGCGCCCGCTAACAAGCGATGAGCCTTGACATCGGCAATGGTTAGATCTGCTGTCCAATCGAGAGTGAACGTGAGAGCACCATTCGTGCTTCGACGCATGACACATCCAGACGGGTTGACTGCTGCTGGGGTAGGACGAGTCGCGCACTCGATTTCTGTAGCCGGAAAGATGCCAGTAGCACTGTACAGCTCGGTAGGACAAGCATTAACACGATTACTGTTGGCAATCGCCGTGGCAATGGTCGAATGAACGCGCTGCCCGTAATGGTCTGATACTGAGTTCAGCACTTTCGCAAGACTGGTGACGCTAACAGAGGCAAGGACAAGGTTAGGCCGCCGAGAGCTGTCCTCTTTCTGGCTAGCCATGATTCTTCGTAATTGCGACCTAGCATTGGAAATAGGGTTTGTAAAATCGTTACCCAAGGTTGGCCATAGCACGACATCATCAAACGCCAGGCGGAGCGACACCTCACCATGGCCGTAACCAGCCTTGCCTGTCTCGTTTTCTACGAGCACATAACAATTGAAAATGCCCTGCGCGGGATCTTTGACCCAGCACCACCCTGCCTTATAACGCTGCACCGGAGCAGGATCCCACTGTGGATCAATCCATACCATGTCATCTGAATCTTTCCATGCAGCAAGCTGAGCGCCCGTTACGTCGCCACAACCCACGAATACGACCGCTTGGCTATCGTACGTGTCTATAAGTTGGTTGAGTTCCGCCCAATCGCCCGGAACTGCCGCCTCGGCTCCCCCCGTAACCATGACAGGAAGTGAGCCGAAATTGTTGAACAGCGTGCCTGCCTTGGGTTGGAGCATGCTTCGCATGAATGGCAAAAGCTCTGGCCCCTGCACGAGGGCCAAATTGAACCGTTGATTACGGCCCAACTTCAACTTGATGTATTCAGTACGGATGGCTGAAATGAGCGCCTGGTCGTCGTCATTGACCATCAGATTGCGCGACTGCAGAAACGACTTTAGCTCACCGACGATCTTCGCCGAATCGGACTCAAGCTTGAAGTAGGTCGACTTGATGTGAGGATAGGCGCCCACCAGCCGGGAGAGATCGTCTTTTTTGTGAAGTCCAGTATGAAGATTGTCGATCCTGGCCCAGACCAAATCACACAGCTGTGCCTGTGTGAGACTTTTTAGGGCGGGATGCTTCCTCAGGGTCGCGGATCCTTTGCGGGCAGCAAATGCTTTCTCTTCAAATTCTGATCGCAGATCCTCAAAGCGTTTGCGACCTTTCCCTGTCATGAATTCGAAAAGCTTGCCAGCCGCCCGGTCGGATACTGCGACGTAGTAGCGGAATGGCTCACCTGGCGCAGATGCTATGCCGGGCTTGATCGTCGCGTAGAGGAAGAATTTGCAGATTTCCTGAATCATCATTGCAAGGGTAACGATACCGTTGTATCGCTTGCACTGGATCACGCCGACAGGAGCCGAATCATCAAGCAAGATGACATCACGCCCCTGATCGGCACCGTCGTTTAGCCGACGGGCGTCGTCATACCAGTCTTCCGAACCATCGTCAGCACGCGCAGCGTAAAGGTCTGCCAGGAGCAGCTCAAAATGTGCGTCACCCATCCGCTCGAAAGGAAGTTGCCCGCAGTCAAATGCAAATAGCTCAGGGGTATCGGGGTTCTCTTCTCGCAACTTGCGGTCTTCTTCAGCGCTGCGAAATTGAACAGTAGTAGTGGTCAAACTCTTGCTCCTTGACTTGACCCGACCTTACCGGAACGGACGCTGGCCGGCGCCGGAACGATGCTAGCAATACCTTCGCGAGCATGATGTCAGTGGTGATTGAATTCACTCCGAAAGCACCTACCCAGGGAACACCCTGTTGTCGGCGTGCTAACACCCTCATCTGTGACGACGAAGACCACGACTCCGCCGAACAGATAGCAAAACGTCATCATATTAGATCCAGCGCACACCAATGCCAATATCCACAGGTCATGGCGAAGGAGCGAATCGTTGGCTTATGGCGGATCTGACTACTTACCCTTGGACTGTACCGGTACGAGCAATTGGGTCGCTTGCCAGTACCGTCTGAGTGCGACATTTCAAAGAGATCCCTCGGCACGAGGCTCGTATATCGGGTTGATGATCGGACAGGTACTGTTCTGACGGAGATCCGCACCACCCCGGCCACCACCTCCACGCAGGTGGTGGCCTTTTTTTCGTCTGGCCACAGATACGAATGCGAAGGCAGCCACAGCGTCTATCTTCTCTTCGCGCAATGCACCATCACTGGCCGCCCCGTGATGTTTGTATAGCGCCACTTCTTCCATCATTTGTGAATTGGGCCGCCGCCCAAGGAATAGGGCATTTAGAATGCTTGAAGACCCCAGCCACTTACCTCTGAAGGAATTGAAATGCTGATTGAGTTGGATTTGAACAACAATGACGCAGAGGCACTGTTGCGCCACTGCAAGCAGCACCAACCATGTCAGGGGAATTTTCGGGAAAACGCACGGCTCGGAGAGGCGCTGGAAGCCGTTGCCGCCGCCATCGAAGACGCCATGAACTCAACGCTTGGAAGCCATGACTCGTTGGGTACGATTGATCCGCAGCTGCTCAATGCAGCGGTCGGCTTGCTCGGCGACGAAGCGCTGGCAATTTGTTGGCTGTCGAGACCGCTGCGTGCTCTCGGCCATAAGCGCCCGATCGATGTCAGCATCGAAGAGGCCCTGGATATGATCGCGCGGTTGGAGCATGGCTTTGGTGCGTGAAGGTCGTTTTCTGAACCACCCATGAGCGAGCTACCGAAGTCCTGGTCAATCTGGCGCTGCGGCCACCGCTACTTGGATCGCTTCGACGCGATAAGGGCGTGGAATGCTTCCTCGCTCGTAAAGCCTCCACGCAATCTGGCAACCAAAAATGCCGCATCTGATTCCGCTGGATCAAAATGCGCGCGCGCGTGCCGGACGATGTCAAACCATAGTTCAAGGGGGAGCGCTGTTGCATGGTCATTCCTGCAACGAAAGCTCGGACGCTTCAGCAGCGCAGGTTCCCGCTCGACCAGTTCATCAGCCAGCCGCTGCAGGACAAGGAACGGTTCAACGCTCATCCCAATCAGCGAAGGATGAACGAAGCGTCTGATCGATTGAATCGCGCACTCTGGATTGACCTTGTGCAAGCGCGACAACAGCGAAACCTCAGCCTCAAATGCTTCGGCCCCAAGCTTCGCAGCTAAACGCTCGACAACTTCGAGTTCAGCGAGGTTACGACGCTCTAACCCAATTACGCACTGCTCCATAGCCATCACCTCTCGTGATTTGTTGGCTCCCAACCCGCAAGCTGTTTCACTCTGGCCATAGCGTGAGATGATACGCGCTCCAGCCCCAGAACCGGGCTCAGTTGGAAACGTTATGAACGAAATCTGGTTGCGCGAAAGAGAAAGAAGACAGGCGATCTGGCAGCTCGCTGAAATGCAACCTGGCGATCCATCCGCTCGTGCGATTTTGCAACGACTGGACAATCTTGAGCGGCTGGATCGCGATCATCCTCTCAGTGAATGTCAGCTCGACCTAAAGCAGCTCGCTGAAGTGCCCAGAGAGGCGCATCCGGTCGGTTGCTGGATCGTTCGGGACAAGCAGATCCCAGAACCATGGAAGTCCCGCTTTACGGCTGCGTTGGGCCCGGCAGGCAGGGTTGCGGAGGGATTCTACCTGCAGGATTGGATGGATTTCCTAGACGCATGGGAGCGCGAAACAGATCATCTGGAGCTGCATCGTATGGCACTTGAGAACGAGTGAATGCGACCTGACGCGCTCCATGATTTCGGATGCTGAACTGGCTTGGCGAATGCTGCCCTACCTCGCCAGTTAGTCACCCTACTGCTCCGGCATGCCTCTGATCTCATCCGGAGGCAGCTCCCCACTATCGATGAGCGGGCAACAGCGCTCTGTCCCACCTCTGATCCAAGTGACCATAACAATGGGGCACTGAAGCTATCGAACAATAATCCCGTGCTGCGCGAAGTCACTTATAATCCGCTTGCGGCTTAACATCCCAGGAAGTTTGAAAATATTTCTATAGCCGTACCATATACCCATGGGGAAAATGATAAGTCCTAGGCCGAATGTAGCAGTCGCAGCAATAATTGCGGCTGGAACTGACGCAATTGAAAAAACGATACCCTTGAGTATGGTTGACCTTGCGATCCTGCGAATATCCTCAAGATCATATTCTACCTTTCCATTTTTCGACTCGAAAGCAAGGATAACTATAGCCTTTTTTGAAATCCTTTTGAAATACCACGTTCTTGGAACTTCCGTGACCATTGCTCCGTGATTTTTCAGATATTTAGGGACGACCACTTCCTTGAAATAAAAAGTATCACCCTGAGCATCTTCCAACCTCACCCTTGTGTAAAGAGCATCAAGATCGCTTAATGCCTTCACATCGAAATTCTTGATTGTCACCGTGATTTTTTCAAGATCAGCCATGGTTCATCCTTAGAGGCTTTTTTTGACACACGTACCTGTACCAACTCTCCTGGGCCCGCGCGGCACAGCTCACGGGCACGCGTTTCAGCAGGGATAGGAACTGGTGTGGTTTCCGCTTTACGAACTGCGATTTGGCCTCAGGGCCTCCTGACTGACCGGGCACGACGGTAACGTGCGACCTCGTGCGCCCTACAAGCGCTACAGGTCGTCATATGCCTTGTTCGCTTACGATCACGTAGTGATCTCCGCCAGCGCTACGCATCAGCCTAAAGCCCTCTCTGACGTCAACGCACTCCAAAACTGGCGTGGCAACCGTCATTCCATTTTCCGAAACCCCCGACCGGTCGCCGTACACAAGTGCTACGTATCGATCGCCGAGCTTCGCTGCGTCGGATAGGTACGCGTCGATGTGAACGGGCCAGTCGATGCCTTGAGCCAAGACGATCTCCGGTGGCAAACCTCGTCCTAGGTTCTGCTTTTCTTCAGAGCCGTGAATTTCGCGCGCCCCCACCTGATTAGACATCTACTTCAATCCTTACAATTGATAAAACTGGCACGCGAGCAGCGAGCTACGATGCCTTCTCAGGGCAATAGACAGCTGAAGGGCGGAAGGTGGAATTGCGATTTAGCCAATAATTGAATGGCCTCGCTTCGCATGCCAAACCTCGTCCCAGCCCGCCACAGGCGCGGTTAGTGCCTCCCGCTGATTCGCGCGCTACCAATACAGTCCTGGCTACCGCAGAGGCGCCACATATCAGGCTGTACAGTTTTATACCTTATATCATGTGTAACTGTACATGGCGACGTGGCTACATCCTCGTTTTTCCGAGGACATCGCTTTGTTAAAGCCGGCACTGGCAGCAGTCATCCGATCGCTTAGAGAGAATTTGGGCTTCACTCAAGAAAGCCTGGCTTCCGCAGCATCACGCACTTATCTGAGTCGGATCGAGAACGCCGAAAGCAGCCCCACGGTTGAAAAATTTGTCGAGCTATCCGACGCCCTGGGCTTGAGCCCAGTATCCCTCCTCGCGTTGGTGATCTCTACACGAGACGAAACCACCGTCGACGCCGTGCTCGCTCAGGCAGTCGAAGAGTTGAAAGTGCTCGAAGCACGAATCAGTGCAGAGGACATCAAGACACACCTTTCGGCGGAGGGTATTTCGAAAAGGCCAGCTGCGCGACCTGGAGACACCGGTAAGCTGCGGCAAGTGCTTGAGTGCAAAGAGGCCGGCCTGACCAAGGCCGAGACTGCGCGGCGGCTAGGTTTGACCCGCTCAACCGTTGGGTTTCTCTGGGAACGCTCGGTGTCAACCGAAGACTGATCTCGAACCCACGCGGCGTTTGGGTAGGACAGCATAATCCTAGTCATGATGAATAGGCCGTTGATTGGTGGCGGGTCAGGAGAAGATCTAATTGCCACCCAATGGTTGTGAGCCCAATCGAGTCATATCACAATGCCACCCAATGTGGCGCCCTCCCCGCTTGCATCTCACCTCTGAAGCAAGCTCTGAAGTCGCGCAGCTCACTGCCCAGACCTACTCAATTAGAAGGAAGCGCATCGAGCACTCAATAGTGATGCCGGTGCTGGTACCAGATGTTCAAAGAACTCACTCCTCCATGGTGGTCTCGCTGGCTTCCATCATCAGCGCACGCACTTGGAATTTTCAGCACAGGGATCACAATTCGGACGCGTACGGGCACCGAAAGCGTCGATTGGAGTGCGATCAGCCACCCCCCAAAAAGACTCGCTATTTGGTTCATGCACGCTGCGACTATTACTACGCCCCTTGGCTTCTCTCGCCTTTACTTCCGTACTGCCCAGCAACGAGATGATGCCTGGAAGGCAATCGTCAGGGCTTGGTATGCGCCCCGAGTTACTGAGGCACAGAGCCGGCTGGACACATTTGAGCAGTGGCTCAAGGACTCACGCTATGTCCGAACTTCCAAGTGGGAGACCCTCAAACGCCAGGTAATCGCTTGGCAGCACACTACTCCTCCTGTCCCACCTAAAGACGTCTTGATACCCGAGCACAAGAGCGTCATCGACCAAATGTGGCAACTCATTCGCGATCCCGATCCCCGGCTCACAGACTCTCGTGACAGCTACGTCAGACAAGCACTGATCGACTATCACGACCTGTTTGAGAGCGTCGAGAGTAGCCCGCTGACGACTGACCAACGCAAGGCGTGCGTCATTGATGAGGACAACAACCTCATCCTCGCGGGCGCGGGTACCGGTAAAACGAGCACCGTCATTGGCCGAGTGGCCTTTCTCGTCGAAAGTGGGCAAGCCAAGCCCGAAGAGATCCTGCTCCTAGCGTACGGCAACAAAGCCGCCGAAGAGCTGAGGGAGCGCCTTGAAAGCAAGCTAGGCATCAAGGGCATGACCGCCGAAACCTTTCACCGGCTGGGCAAATGCATCGTTCACAAGTCAGAAACGAATCCCGCTGCCACCAGTCCGATGGCTACAGACAAAGCCCTGAAAGCCCATTTCATCAACACTGTCTTTGAGGCCAAACAACGAGAGTCTGGGTACCGAGAACTGCTGCTGAGCTATTTCGAGCAGTGGCTGTACCCTGTTCGTAACCCCTTCGACTTCAACACCCTAGGCGAATACTACCGGTTCCTGCAGGACAACGAGATTCGCACGCTCAAGGGCGAAGCCGTGAAAGGTTTCGGAGAGTGCGACATTGCCAATTTCCTGTTCAAAAATGGCATCGAATACAAGTACGAGGCCGTCTACAACACGGCGATACGAATGCAGGCTCGCGGCGCCTACTGCCCTGATTTCTACCTCCCAGAGTACGGTATCTACATCGAACATTTTGGCACGGATCGTAATGGCGATACCGCTCCCTACATTGACCGAGATCAATACCACGCCGACATGGAGTGGAAACGCGAGGTTCACAAGCACGGCGCCACAACGCTGATCGAGACGTTCCATTATGAAAAGCAGGAAGGCGTGTTACTCGATGCATTGAAGAAGCGCTTGGTTAACGCAGACGTCCTACTGGATCCGCTGCCTCCAGAAGCGGTTCTGGAAACCCTTCGCGAGTTCGGTGCCATTACTCGGTTCGCAGAAATTCTGACGGACATGCTTGGATTGCTTCGAGCTGCGAATCTGAACGATCAGGAGCTAAAGGACTTGATCGCTCGATCTGCCGATCCAGCCCAGATCAGCGCGGCATTAGACCTTCTCACACCTATTGTTAAGGCCTACGTACAGGCGCTCGACGACGAGAAGAAGATGGACTTTGATGACATGATCAACAAAGCCCATAAATATGTGCTCGACGGCAGCTTCAAGAGCCCATGGAAATTCATCATCGTTGATGAATTCCAGGACATCGCAAAGTCTCGGGCAGATCTGGTCAGAGCCCTGCGCAAAAGCCAAGAGGACGTCTCAGTCTTCTGTGTAGGTGACGACTGGCAGTCGATCTTCAGGTTCACTGGCAGCGACATCAGCTTCACAGCCGATTTCGAGAAAATCTTCGGCGCCACCAAGGCCAGTGAGCTCAAGAAAACGTTCCGTTTCAACAGCATGATTGGTGCAGTGGCCAGCCGCTTCGTCATGCAAAATGATCGGCAGATCACCAAGGACATACAGTCCCACACCGTCGTGGATACACCGACGGTGTCCTTGATTAGAGCTTCTCTGGGAGAAGAGTCCGCCAAAGCTGAGACGATTGAACGTACAGTAGAACGCATCAGCCAAATCGCGAAGCCAGGCTCCTTGGTTTACTTCCTCGCGAGATTCAAATTTGACTTGCCCAACCTCGCAGTCCTAGCAAGCCAGTACCCCAACCTCTCCTTCAAAAATGACTCAATCCACAGTTCAAAAGGCAAAGAGGCGGACTACGTCATTATCCTGGGCCTAGCAAAGGGAAAATACGGCCTGCCCTCAGAGATCGTGACTCATCCCCTGATCGAAGCTCTGCAGCCACCAGCAGAACCCTACCCTCACGCGGAGGAGCGCAGACTGTTCTATGTGGCGTTGACGCGCGCAAAACACCGTGTCTACCTACTGTGCGACATGACGCGCTGCTCGCCCTTCATACGAGAGCTGGTTGAGGGCAAATATCCCCTGGAATACGAAGAGTTCGAAACCCCTCCCGAGCAGGTGAACGCGCTCGCGGCCAATTGTCCTGTATGCACCCAGGGTAACCTGGTCAACCGGGCGAGAAAATCTGACAATGCACCGTTCATTGGCTGCTCGAACTTCCCGCAATGTACCCACAGAGAGAGCGGCTGCCCGTCTTGTAAAGCTCCAATGATCCGATCGGGACGTTATCGTCTCTGCGTGTCACCAGGATGCAATGGCTGGGTCGCTGTCTGCCCCAAAACGGGTGGGAAGATGGTCTTCCGCGACAAAGTCAACAAGTGGGGATGCTCGCATTTCAAGGGTGCGGAGAATGGCTCTTGCAGGCACATGGAGCGGCACATTGAGGCCCCGCCGAGCAAGCCTGGCATCTGCACGAATGTCGAGAACGACCAGTGCGCGTTGCGGGGACAGCCCTCCCCCTGGTAGTACCCGCACATTGCGACCAAGCAGCCCACATCCGGCATGGCTGCCCAGGAGATGCGGCTTGAGCAGCAAGTCAGGTCGGCGCTCTCAAGCGGGCTCTATCACCAGGTCAATGGTGCGAGTGATGTTCGTGTCGGGGTGCGGGCCGACATAGAGAAGGAAAATCCAAAGTAATTGCTCATGATTGAGCATCTGAAAATAGATCCTGGCCGCCCCCTGCGGCGATGTCCGGTCACCACTTTTCAGGTGAAGATTATGCACCTCATCCCGGATGACCCTGCCGTTCACACTAATTTTGAGCTTGGTCTGGATCCCGCCGGTTTTGGCGAAGTGGAGGTTTCGGGTTTTGAAAAACTCGTCAAGCCCGACGCCGCATCCGTTGCCCGCCACCAGTTCGACGAAAGCCTCCATCGCCGAAGTGACAAACCCTTGGCGGTAGTCGGGCAATCCATCGCAAAGCTCGATCGCGTCATTGATCAGGACAAGTCGCGGGCTGGATGCTACCGCCCTGGCGATGTGATGCGAGAGCGGTGGGTCTGGTGCAACTTCGTCTACGAGCGCGTGCATGAGCGCGTCAAACACTGCGTCCAGGAACTGCTCGGTTACCTTGGGGCGAGGAATGTGGAGGTATGGCCAACCGTCGGCTTCCATTTCGAAGTCGTACACGTTTGCACCCATTTCGACCATAGTCGCAAGCTCATCCTCCACATCAGCAGGCACAGGCGCGTAGGGCAGAACGTAGATCTCGGCGTTCTCGAATCCGCTATCCAGGGGTTCGTAGTACTGCCTCAGCAACGTGACAGCTACCTCAGGCTTCGGCATCAACTGGAGCCGACCCGTTCGATCCAGGTCAGTAATGATCGTGCTTGGAGAGACACCACGACCTTCCAGGGCGCTTTCGACCCTTCTTCGCAACTGCTTCGGCACGCCGATTAGGAAGACCTGTCTCATGACTGTTCACATGCGTCAGAACTTGGATTTGCTCAGCACGCTGTTAAGCAGTACGGGAATGGCTGATTTCAAAATGTCTTCGTCGCTCATCAACTCCAGTAGGCGAATGGCCTGTTGACGAGGGCTGAGGATGATGCCTGATGGGGCCGCTGGGCGCTCTACAACAGGTGCGCTGGCAGCCGGCGGTTGAATGCTCAGGTTGTCAGGATTGATGTTGTGTTCAACGGCCCACGCTTGAATCTTTTCGCTGATTTTGAGCGTTCGCATCTGGCGCCATTGCAGTTCCCGGTCACCGAGAGCCTTGGTGAAGGCCGCGTTCACGTCGCTGCTATAAGTCGATTCCACCAGTGCTTGCAGGGGTACCAGCTCACCGGGAGTAACTGCTGCTAGCTCCAGAAATTCGCGCATCCACGCTCGATGTGCATCGACCGGAATCTGAACAATTTCTACAAAGTCTGCTGAATTGCTTTCAACGAGCCGATGAAAGTCGTGGTCGACGCCTTCCACGAAATGAACAACCCGATTGGTAATCAGGTTGTAGAACCGCTTACGGTTGGTGTCCGGGTTCGTAAAGGCTTGCCAGACGTCACTGCGCAAGGCGGTTGGTCGATCAACCTTCGTCCGGCTTTCCCGACTGATCGGTTTCTGCCGAACAGGTGCCACTTCACGCTTTAGCGTGACGCGCACGTCACCCGGGCCCTCTGGCCATTCGAGTTTTACGTAGTCGCCCAGCGGGCCTTTCAGAAAATCAGCGAATTTACGGCAGCCGTACTTCTTCTCATCAAGGGCCGGGTGGCCTTGCGATTTGAGGGAGGCATTGAGGCGTTGCTTGAGACGAGCACTGAGCTCGCCAGAGGAATTCGAGATCAGCTCGATGATGATTCGAGTGATGAGTTGCAATTCGTCCATAAAAATCCCAGGCTGAAAGCAATACCCCGCCACAGAGTGTGGCGGGTATCTTGGTGTCTATCATATGCTCTGGGTTCCAAACTGTTGGCAACGTCGTCTGAAGGGTAGAACTCCATACCAATCAGCGCTTGGGCGTTGCTACAGCCCTTGAGAAGCGATCCTGTCGCTCCATGAATGGAGCTATCGATCTCGTAGTAGCCCTTCCTGAAGATCATGATGATCAGGAAGCCGTACGACAATGTTAAGCGCACCACGTGTTGTGAGTCAACGTCGCAACGTGCCCTACATCTGCACTTCGCATCGAAACCGCAAGCCGAGTGATGACTGAAAGCTTGCGATACCTAGACCTTCGCAGATCTCAGACGCAGAGCCGAGTAGGTCTCGAAGCCGCGCTCCCCTCCAAAAGCAGATAACCCTGACCTCAGCCGAGTCTCCAGCTTGGGAGTCACCCGTGGCCCAAAACCTCAAGCCATTGCTTCACTCGCTCTCCTGGCTTTGCGGCGTCATAAAGTAATATATGGCGCAACCTCCCTATTCACACGAAATTTTTTAAATGTATAATCCCGCCATCCGAAACCCGAGAACCTCTATATGCGCAGAACCCATCAGCCCTCCATTCCCGAATTGTTGATCCGCCACGTCCCTCGAAACATTGTGATGGGTGCCGAGGATGCCTTTGAAGCAGGTGCGCTCCGTGCCTATTTGGACACAAAGGACATGGACAAAAATCATCGGAAGAATGCGCTTGGGCAGATGCGGGCTTTCCGGATGAACGAGTCGTTCGAGCAGATGCTGCTTGCCGCTGACGCAGTCCACACACCCCTTAAAGGCAATGGTGTCGTCCTGGGCCATGCCGGCATCTTTAAGTTCGGTCGGGTGAATATGTCTTCCACCCTGTGGAATAACATCAAGCGCGGTGCCATTCGTCGCCAGCTCGCGGAGGCCAACCAGGCCATGACTCAGCTGGTTCAGCCGTCGCTGTTTGCTCCGGAACCTATCACCTCCGGTACGTTCTTTTTCGTGTCGTGCTTTAGCGGCTCCTTGACCAATCAACCCGAAGCACCTTTGGAAATTCATATCGCGGTACCGGATGCGGAAATGAAAGGTTGGCTTTTCCGAGAGCCGTTGAGTAAGTTCCTCCCTCGCTACGATGCAGCACCAGAGCAAGTGGACAATGCGAAGCCGAAGCTCAAGACAGGTGTGCTCGAAACGGGTCTATTCGAAACAGGACAACATACAGAATCATGAGTCGCGTAATTACAGGGTTCGAGCCGGGGCGGCTAGTACAAGCGCTCGCGGCTCGCGGTCTTTCTCAAGTCGCACTGGCAAGCATGGTGGGAGTCTCCCCTGCCACCATAAGCAAGTGGAAAAGCGGGCAGCAGTCTCCAGAGGCTGAAGCATTGGCTAGCCTTTCTCAGGTCATCAATGTGGCGCCTGAATGGTTCACCCGTCCTTTACCTGAGAAATGCTCTCTCCCCTTGTTCCGAAGCAATGCCTCGGCGCATGCCAGCGCGCGAACGATGCTTGAAGCACGCCTGGAATGGGCTCAGGACATCGCACTTGCACTGGGCGAATTCGTGGATTTTCCTAATGTGAATCTGCCCAAGCGCGCGTTCACAGATCCTGAGCAAATCACCAACGCCGATATTGAAGAAGCTGCCGATGAATGTCGCGAGCTTTGGGGACTGGGTCGACGTGCGATACCGGACTTGGCAATGGCGGTTGAAGGTGCCGGCGTTATCTTGGTGCGCGAAGAAACGGGCGTTGCAACCATTGAGGGATTGTCGGCGTGGAGTCAGGCGTTGAACCGCCCACTGGTGCTGCTTTCCGCTGACAAGCAAAACGGCTTTCGCAGTCGCTTCGACCTGGCCCATGAACTTGGCCACCTGATCCTGCACAAAGGAATCGAGCGCTCCACTGACCCTGTTCGGCACAAAATCATGGAAGACCAAGCGCATCGTTTCGCAGGGGCTTTCTTGCTCCCAGCCGAGACATTCGCCGCTGAAGTGCGCAGCCCAGTCACCTTGGACAGCCTTTTGCTGCTCAAGCAGCGCTGGGGCGTTTCTGTGGCTGCGATGATCATGCGCCTGTGGGCATTGAAGGTGATCGATGATGATACTAAGGGCCTGCTGTTCAAGCGCCGCTCAGCTCGCTGGGGCGTGAAAGCAGAACCGGGTGATGAAGGCCGCGCACCTGAACAACCTCGTCTCCTCAAACGCACCATCGAGTTGCTGGCCACTTCAGGCGTCTTGCCCGTGAACGGAGTCGCTGGCTACATCGGCCTGGCAGCAACGGACATCGAGATGTTGACAGGCTTGCCCAACCGGTACCTGCGCGGTAACGCTGAAGTTGTTCACTTGGCTAAGCTCAAGAGCAACAGCAGCTCCATGACTCCGGTGACCGTTTCGCATAAAGCTCCGGAGCCAGGGGTAGTGGTACCGTTCAATCGCGGCAAATGATTTTCACGGAGGCCTGTCGTGGCTTCCGTTGATCAAACAACCTCAGGTGCTGATCACCTGGCAACACTGTCCACAGCGTATGGCTCCATTGATTTCCCGGCCAGACAACCAGGCGACGGAGATGCTTCCGGCCCAAGCGGCCCCGGACTTGTAAATCACTTTTTTGATGTGTAAACCGATAAGGTTTACACATCAAAAAACTGGTTTACAGCGTCCTAAGATATCTGGTTGATTGATGGCAAAGCTGGTCATGTAGATTCGAAAACTGCCGTTGCTGGCAGGCCTTTGGGCATCACACTGTAGCTAGCCCTCTTACATATGGCGAAGCTCCGGACTAGGGCAGAACATGAAGAGAACCTTGGAAGGCATGGCTAAGGCGGGCGAGCCGCTGCTTCGTGAAGCTCTTGAAGCGATAAGGGCACATCAGCGCGCCCAAGATGAGGGAACCTCTCAGGAGACGGTCGAGCGGCTGAGCTTGCTGGCCGATTCTCTTTATCACGCAGTAGTGGACTTCCAACTACTGGAAAGTGGTGAACTACCCGACTCGGTTCACTGAACCCGGAGCAACGATGCCCAAAATCCCTGAGACTTTGCCGCCTGACCATCCCGCCTACACCGAGGCAGTGGAAGCACTGCGACGGTATCACGAGGCTCAAGATACTGGCGCGCCCGCAGTCGAAGTGGAAAGATTACGACTGATAGCGGAACGTCTTTTTCAGTCTGTGACTGACTATCAAATGAAAGCCTTCGGCATTGGCGATGTAACCAATCACTGATCGACCAACTGCGGGATACAAGCCTCAGCCACGCGCACGCTTTGACAGCAGTCAGCCTCGTAGATCGCATCTGTGAAGCATCAGGCACTCTAGACGTCATTTTCTTTGTACCGGCCAAGCCATCACTCACCTCCAGCGCCCTCGGCATCTGGATCATGCCCAGCCGTCACCACTCTCGCCCCTGAGCAAGCTTGTCCTTAATCTCAGGGATCAGAAACGCAATCACATGGTTGTAACTCCGATCTTGCCGGTAGGCTTCGTCCATTCGCTCAAGGCCCTGGCGGATCAACTTCTTCCTCCGCTGCCAGGTCTGCTTGGCGTCTTGGTCAGCCAACAGTTGCTCGTTCGCGAACGCTCGCAGCGTCCATCCGAAGGCGAGTAAATAGCCCTTGTAGTGATCGAAGGCGGTGTTGGCCACGTTAAGGAGGCGAGGCAGGTTGTAGCCCACTGGATGACCAAAACGGGCACTTAACATAATCGACACAGCCCCATGGAATTTCCCCACTCGGTAGTCCGAAGGCAGCGGAAGGTCAGGACTTGCCGTTTTCATTTGTTCCCGCAAAGTTCGCCACGCCTCATCCGACTCTTTGCTGTCCGTTGCTGCATGCTGCATCCAGAAATCGAGAAAGGCCTGCCGGGCTCGGTCGCTGCTCACGCTACTCAATAGCTCGGCCCTTAGCGTGTCGTAGTCCTTGAAAAAAACCTTTTGCTCTTGGGCGTTCACGATCAGTTGATCAAGAAACACCTCCTCCATTACCCATTCGTCAATGATCGTCTTGCCCCTGAGATGGGGTATGGCGTACCAGCAGTCCAGGGCCATGCGCCTCGCCACCCGAGATCGAGCAAGCGTCGCTTCATTTACGATGAAGACGTTGTTGTTATTCAGGAAGAAAATGTCCTCTTCAGAGGTGCGGGTCGAACTCGGGTCGAAGCTATGGAATATCCAGACCATAGCCCCGTTGTTCGCTCGGTAGAACTCACGTCGACCCGCGATTTCTGTCAGGTACGTGGTCGAAAGCTGCACCTCAAATGCCAGGCGTTGGCCATTGAGCTCAGCTTGGACATCGGGCTTTCGCCATTGCGCGCGATCGGCGAGGCGCACGCCCTTCCACACCTTCTCCACCAACGGCTCGGAGCACTGCTCATCGACTATAAGGCTGTCTCGAATAATGCCTTTGAGCCTCAGGTGTGCTGCGCTCTCCTTCGCAGCGTTGTACTTGATGCAGTTGATCTGCTCGGCACTCAATTGCCCACGCGTTGAAATTGAGCATTTTTGCTCTGCCTCCGCACGTGGGTGATGACGGAAATGGAAGCGCCGTTCCATGGTGCGCACGAGTATTACCGGGGCCATGCACAACGCGCACACAAGCCAAGGATTGCCGGGATCACGAGCATAACGACTCGCCAACTCCCCCCTGTCTTTCATGACCAAACCCAGATCGCGGGTCAAGAAGCTCTGCAGTTCGACATCCAATCCCGTTTCTTGATCGAGGATCTCCGTCAGGAGCATGGTGGCAGTGGGTTGAGCGACCTCATACGTGAACATACAGTTTCCTTTGGCTGGAACTCGCAGCCCCAACCTTTAACCTAAAGCCGTAGGTGATTCCACCCAACACCGTGCGTTTGCCTACCCCTGCCCCAGGTCTCTATCTCGCCTAGCCTGAAGGGGTCGTTGCCATATTGCATTTCAGTCAGAGGTATTTCAGGGCCTTCTCCAATGCCGGGAGAGTACCTGGATGAAACACCGTGTCCCCCTTGGCGTTCAGCACATCCCCCCTCTTCCCCCGCTCAAACCTCCACTGCAACAGGAAGCTCTCCGACAATAAGAATGTTAGGGCGTCGCGCTCGAACTCGTTCAGCTTAAAGCTTGGAACAACCTCAGACGACTGCCCACGACGATCGTCGACCCTAAACTCAATACCCGGAGGTATCAGCTCCTTGAGCTCACTCCTTGCTTCAGCCAGTTCAGCGAGCGTCCGGTCAACAAGAATTCGAAGCTTCGGATCCTTGATGCCGTCTACCCAGTCAGTGGAGCACGATGATTTTTTTGCCCGCTTACGAGTACCAGGGGCGTCCTTGAAGCACTTGATCAGAGCTTTGAAATTGTCGCCAGTTTTATTCCGAATCGTCTGTGCACGGGGCCCTCCTCGGGTAGCCCCCACCCGGCCAATATGCTCCGAAGTAAAATTCGTCCCCCCGGCGTCCACAATCTCCTTGCAGATGGCATAAACCACCTCCAATGAGCTTTTTTGGCGTGGCGATTTTGCGCAAAGCAAGGCCAGCATTTCTTCAGGCGTCATTCTATTGAACCTCCAGATTTGAAAAACAGTAAGCGGTCGGTGATCCGACCTGTCTAGAGGTCAATGACAGGGCTCTACTTCAATCAATTGGGGCTGCCGAGCATAGCCAGTGGGAATACCATCGAGGCCGGGCAATGACTCGCTGGACATGAGGGTGGTGATCTCCTTCACACTGATGATGTGCTCTCCTTGCAAGTCCTCCAGCCGCAACTGCCCGCTGATCAACTCGTCGACCTTCTTTCTGCTTTTCAACCTACTGAACAGGAATGACGAGACCTGGTTGCCGAGACGAAGCTGCTCACGCTCATCGAGCTGGAGCATCACTGGACGAATGCCATTGTTGAGGGCGAGTCGATCCAGCAACTGCGCCCTACGAGGAGTCGCCATCACCGCTGAAGCTGATTGATAAAGCGTGGCGTTCTGGCAAACCTCGTTCAGCTGATGGAAAAGCGACGTCTCCTCATACACGATTTCAAGTTCGTGCCGGTCGCTCACCAGCAGTTGCATACCATCAGTCTTGGGGGACTCTGCCTGGCTATTGGTATTAAGCAAGACCTTGCATTCCGAGATCAGCTTGGTCAGTGCCTGCAAATCACCGATGTACATGTCCATTTTCGTGACGACACCTTCCTGGTCTGCTTCAAGCTTGCGGATCGCGACGTTGATCCGCTTCAGCTCCCGATCATTGAAAGGCTTACCTACTTGAGCGCAGTCGAACTTCTCGTTCCGGAGATCTTGAAGGCGCGACCGATAGTCAGAAAGCTTTTGATCAATGTCGGCATAGCTTTGCCAGTTGAGGTTTACAGTTAGAGAAATTTCATTCCACAAAGCAGCCAGTCCACCCAAGAACACAGGGCCAGTAACGAAGTGCCGGCACCGTGGGCAATTTTGCAGTCCCAGATGCCCGGCCTGGACAGGCAACCACTGCTTGCCTGTCGATTCACCACCATCGCCACAACGAGCGCCGGCATAAGGACACATGCCGTAGTCCCTTACCAACTGAGTACCGCTGTTACCGGCAAGTAGAGCTTCAAGTGCTTCCTTGGTGCTGCCAACCATCTGATGCTGGAGCTCATCCAACCGCTTCTGTTCCACCATGATCTGCATATCGGTTGCATCGTCTTGCAACGCCCGCTTCTCTCCTTCCGTCATAGCCTGACGGACTGACGCAGATCCGACTTTCACGTAATAAATCGTCATCACGATCGAAGCATGGCCAACGATCTTCATGATGATCTCTACGGGCATGCCGAACTTCATTACATAGGCGGTGATCAAACTGACTCGCATCGAGTGAGTCGTAAACTCCGAGGAGTACCGAGTCAGAGTCGACTTAGCGACGCGATCCGACCTTTCATAGGTGTCATCGAATGACGCCAGGACAAGGTCATCAGGCTGGATATTATAGAGCGTTGCAGCCAATCGGCTGGCAACACCACCCGCATAAACTGGGGGCTTATCTTCACCAAACGCCCTAAACAGAAAACAAGCATCCGGTTTCTTCTTAAGTTTGATTTTGCTGAAGTTACAACGACTGGCGCAATCTACCCAACGTGTCCGCTTAAGAACAGGATTGTACTTCTTCTGCCACTCACGCAGTACCGTTAACCAGTACACAAGCGGCTGAGGGATCCAAGGTACGTCATAGCCTCCCCCATCGTAGCTGGTCTTGTTGGACGTGAAATGCATCCCCCAATTCCCTTTTTCATCATGAGAAACAAAGGCCTGCTGAAGCTCTTTTTCAGCCATCGGGCTGGTATTTAGCACCCATTGAGGCTCACCATTACTAATATCAACGATAAATTCATCAGCTTCGCCCGAATCGTTGTACATTACTTGACGCGCCCGGGCCGGAACGGACAACAGGGTGTACACCGCAATCCAATACATGGGAATCCAGAGATAATACTGATCTCCGCTTTTGCGGTAGACGCAGTTAGGATCATCAAAATCAATCATCGACTCGTCGACAGCTAAGTAATCTGAATCGAAACCATGGATATTGACAAGATCACGGAGTGTTTTGGCATGCGGCTGCACGATCCAATCTTTGGCTGCTTTGACGAACTGGTACGCTAGAGGTGGCTTTGTGGACTCAGATGGCCTATGGAACTCACCATTGTACTTAATTGCTGCCAATGGATTTGCGGCATCTGCAGTTCTATAGATTTTCCCACTCTCATCTTCATCAAAGAAATGACGTTTCAAGGCATCATTTAGGTACTCTTGGATTTCGTACCAAGTGCGCCTACAACTCGCAGGCTTTCCCTGAGAAGCGATAAATTTCTCAAATTGTACGGTATCGACACGCTTTAGCTGGAGGAAATCCTGTACGGTAGCGCCATACCCATTAGGCTCAATGTAATAACGAATGAATTTACATACGGAATACTCCCGGGTACCTACAGCCGGCAACCGCTCAAGCCAATAGGCCACGTCAGCAATCCAACCTGCGCTTTGCTTAGAGACGAACGTGAGCAAGTTAGGTAGATCTCTGCTCAGAAAATCATAGACACTCACCCACTCTTTGTAATGAAGCTCAGGCCTGTTAACCATTCTAGAATCACCGAGCTTTCTCGCTAACTTCCTATAGTCTTTCAACGTTTTACAATCATGGCTCTGCGCAATTGATTGAAGCTCCTGATATGAATAAGGCGTAATGAATCCACAGGCATCGTACCAATCCACCCACTCATCTGAGAAAAGCACTTCCGGATTCTCAGGCAACACTGGGAATCTACTTCTGGCCTCAAGATAAGCGTCTTGGGTCTTCACTCCCAAGAGTTTGATAGCGAGCTTGAGATCGGCCAGCGTTCCATAAATCTCTGGCAGCAAAAAAGCAGGCCAGCCAGGAAAGTCAGGATATTTCTTGATCGGATCGGCGGGAAGGCGAGTGTCCACTTTATAGCCAACCCTATAGGCTGAGTACCCATCAAAACGATGCGGCAACACCACAGCCTTTGCTTCTTGCCAGGTCTTGCACGCGAAGCGCGCACGACCAACCATCGCCTTTCCCCAGCCCGGCCAGTCCTCTAGATAAACTCGCTCCGGCCAAACTGGCAGGCGAGCGTCTTCGACACGCCGCTCCATGTACTCACTCTGGGTTTTAATACCCAAGTACGAAACAGCCGCCGAGAACTCTTCCCAAGTTGCATAAACATTACTTTCCTCCGCTAACTTAACCCCATTCAACTTATCTGCCATCTGAAGAAAGTGCGGCCAACCTTTCCACTCATTGCGATAACGCTTTAGAGGACTAGCAATCAGCTTAGGATCCTTCTTTCGGTTCCTACGGTAAGCGTCAGGACTGATAATTCCCAAGCGCTTTGCTGCATCCGATGCTTCTTGATAAGTTTCGTAGGGCGCATCTCCAATACCCAGAAACACTTCATAGCCTGGAAACTCTTTATAGTGGTTTTCAGGGGTGTAGGGTAATCGCGGATCGATCTTGGTAGCCTTAATATAACTCGCCCGACTTTTTACACTCAAGGAGCGTGCAGCCTCTTGAGCCTGTTCTAAGGTCGCATAGAACTCAGGCCTGCCCGTAAAATGGTTCCAACTCAAAAACTCGGTACCGTAATGAACATCTGGATCCCAAGGCAACATGGGATGGTCTTTGCGAAACCGATTATATTCAGACTTAAGTAAAATTTTATTATCAATGATCAACTCTCTTGCTTCTTCGTAGCTATAGAACACCTGTGAAACTCTGCGAGGGCGTTGGGGATAGCTCTTACTTGATGCCTGCTCGACGTTGGCATCTCCAACAATCTCACCGTCGGGCATAATAGTATCAACAGCAACAATAGCGCCGCCCCGTTTATATCGTACTTTTACTGATTTCCCGTTTTCGCCAAGAACCCTGGGAGATGCAACCCTTTTAGCCATGAAGTAGTACCTAAGGTGTGGTTTTCCTAAAAACGTACTAAGTCGCCGAGAAGATGTCACTCGAAACAGGCAAAAGTTGGCCGGCCAGATCCCATTAAAAACTGATCAATAGTTGATCAACTTCCGACTCAATTCAAAATTGAGCTGGCGAGATTTGAATCTGATGGTGATAACACTGAATTTCGTCCGCAGATTTTCATGTAGCAGCGCTCAATTCTGAATTGAAGGCCGAGAATGGAGGATTTGGAGGCTGTTTTTAAATTGAAGATAATTGATGGTTTTGTGACAGCCATCACATTTTTGACATGCATCCCTGAGGCGATCCAGCTGCACCCAGCACCGCCGGAAGGTGGGCTGAGAGCTGATGGATTACTGGGTGTCTCGCGGAAAGGTCAGTTTCTGCTCGGCTCGAATGTGCCAAGCGGCGCCTGGAGTCAGCGCTTATGCGCCATTGCGCTCGGCTTCTTCGAAGGCTTTGCGAACATCGTCGGCGTCAGGCTGCGTATAGACTTTGTATGAATTCGGATTTTTATGGTGCATGGCTTTTTGGATGATATTCGGCTTAACATCCTTCTCGATCATGCGATATCCGTAAGCATGGCGGTGACCGTGCTCGGTTGTACCCAGTTTTTTCCTGTGGACAAGCCCGATTCTATTCACCGCATCACAGTGTTGCCGATTGAAGTTCTTCAGCGTTTCGGGACGACCATGAGTGTTAGTGAACGCATATGGGTGATCATCGTCAGGTTCTGGGTCTACCCGCTGATGCTGCAAGTACATGATGAAGTTATACAAGAAGTCCTTCGATGCTTCAGGAGGGCAGAAATGTACTTCTACATAATCCTCAGTAAGCATCGGCGACTTCCAGCCAGCATGGAGCGCGTTTGACGTTGGATACTTATGCCTAGGCTGCATGCTATACCGTCGATTCAGATAATCCTGGCGATTCGTATAGCCTTCTTCAGGTGCTCTGCCCAAAGACGGATGACTGATCCGAACCACCGCCTCATTCAGCTTGCGGTCGATAATGATATCTTGCAGATACGTGTGAAAAATCTCACTCTTCCTAAGGCCACCGTAGTGCATCAGTATCGTCATCGCCCTACCTTTGTAGTCAATAAAGGCATGCTCTGTAGCGTTGGGATCGCTACACGACCTCGTCCAACCGTTGGTAAGCAGATTATGGAACTCACGCTCAGGAAACCGCTTGGTAATTTTCTGTGACATGGGTATATCAGGCCCTCGCACAGTGCGCACCAATTTCAATTTCCTGGCTGCCTCGTCGGGATTGCGAAGGTGAGCCAGGAAAACATTAGCTTCCTTGTGATAGTAGGCACACCAGTTCATACGCTCCTCAAGTGAGGTAGCAGTACGAAATGGATTGAGTCGGGGCTGACCAAACTCGGGCTGTTCGGCGAGCCAGTCTGTGTAGGCGGTAACATGGCCTATCATTGTACGTGCATCAGTTGCGGAACGCGTTAACCAATAAAGCCCACTAGGATCTCGCTGCGTATCGATATCAATAGTCCCGTATTCGACAGCGACCGCAAAAGACTTGAGCAATTCAGTAGCTTTTTCGAACACGCCTTCATTAGCTTGAATGTACTTAACCAGCATTCGAATCGCGTAAATGTTCCTCGTTCGCCATTCTTCACTTTTCCTATAGTAATCCGGATCAGCCAAGAATCGTAAATGAGATATTAAAATACCATCTTGAGTGAGCAACGCAGGGAGCTGACGCTCCTTGCCGGTACTGTCATTCCTATATAGTGTTTTGATTTTCCTTACAAACGCCATGCTTTTTTTCCGTCGCAGGATATAAAACTTTCACGAGCAGATCGCTACCATCGATTTTTTAGAAATAGCAAAAACACATGAGCGCCGCCACCCAAGAATGCAAAATCTGGCCGGCCATATTAGAGACAATACCCCCCTTAATACTGCCTAAATTTAAAATTGGGATGTGAGGGTGTTCGTTTTAGCGCGAAAATTCAAAATCATGGTGGTCAAATTTGAAATGCGAGAGGGCTAGGGAGCTTTTCGTGCGCAGAATTCACGTAGAGAACGCTAATTCAGAATTGGAGATTTCTGCGTTTTCTGTGAACTGCATCACATTATGTGGAGGGGCGTGACGTTTTTGCGCTCACGCCCGACGCCATGTCGGCCTGTCAAATCGAGGCTAATGCAGCATCGAGCGCTAAGGCTAAGCGGGCTGCCAGAAGCGGCAACTGAAGTTATTCAGCGTCCCACTATAGGGATCTGGTTTAGCATCAAAGGCTTCAGGGATGTCATGTCCAGCTCCACCCTGGCGGAAGAAATCCCTAACAGCGCACAATGCTTGTCCCTTCAAGTATTCCCATTGGCGGTACAGCTCATCTTGGTGATCACGTGCTGCCTTGGCTTTGCTGGGCTTACGTTTAGAGAGGGACTGTGAGTAACCCGGTAGCGGAGAATAGGCGTAGATAAACGTGATCTGTCCCCTCGCCCAATCTGATGCTGGGGAAGACCGCCAACTATAATCAATGCTGACGGTTAACCGATTACTGAGATGAAAGGGCGAACTCATTTGGTCATCAATTCGAAACAGCTGCCCTTCTTCCTGTTCTGTTTCAACGCGATCTTTCATTGCAGCTACAGCATGGGCCAGGTCTCGACCGGCGTGTAACAGATCGGCCTTGGTTCGCTCGCGTTTTGCAAAAGCCTTGGCTTTGTTGTGTGCGGCCATAGCGCGCTCGAACGCCCCTAGTTCGGAACCCACATGCTCCCCGCACTCCCTGAGGCCAAACTCATAGAGTGGAGAAATCCGCTCTTCCATCACACATCTGTCAATTGCCGAGTCAAGAGCCCGTATGTCCACAGCGCTGATCGCTCTCTGCTGATCTTGCGGCAAGTTTATGTAGGTCATAGCTAGTACTTTCCTTATCTACTATCTTGCCCCTTCCCCCGGCCAACCTGAACAAGGCAACGCTTGGGTCAACGCCAATGAAGGGGATGGATCAAATCCCGCAATCGATACGGTCAGTGTCTCTGAGCACAAATCGTCGAATAGGCGCACCGATTGCAGTGCTTGCCTCGGCTCGCTTTACGCTCACCAGCACGCAATGCCGCGATCGCCTTGAACACACTAGTACTGCTCGCTCTTGCAGACGGAACTGCGTCTTCAGAAAGGCCCGTAACGAGCGAATGAATAGACATTCGGTTGCAGCGTCTGCCTCCCAGGTTCTCCAGGATGGGTCGAACATTTCGCGCTACGGTACTCAGGCCTCCCCCCGTGCGCAGCCAGATCACATCGCCACTCGCATCACGAAGCATCCAGGGCATGGTTATGGCCTGGCCATTCACGCTGGCAGTCGTTTCGGGAACGTAAGACGCGCTGCCCGGCTGCCATGCAGCACCTCGATTGAAGGCGATCCAGGCATGCTCAATCAGCATTTTGTCCTCCTCCCATGTCGGCAACGGCTTCTCGCCCCACGCTTGCAGGAAGGCATCATCGGTCTTCATTCCATCGCGGTAGACGTACTCAAGCCCTGCCAGCACTGCTCGACGAGCCCGAATTGAGACATCCAACTCCTGCTCGATCGGAAGGCCCAATTCGTGGGCATAGTGATATTGCAGGGAGCAGGTCATGAATCCATCAAGGGCGGCGTAGGTCATCGCCACGGGTGGTGTCATGGATACGCGCGAGACAGGCGCCGCTACTGGAACAGAGGCTCGCGCGACACTGGCAGGGATGGCTGAAGGATCACACAAGGGGTCGGGAATCGTCGCTGCGTCAGTGCCGCCGTAGACCTTCAACCGATCTTTCGCCCTGGACAGGCCAACGTACAACAGATTGTTCCGCTCGATTGCCTCACCTTGGAGCCGCAGGGCTTGCGTGCTCTGCAACGCTTCAGGGGGCAGCAGCAACGCCTGGCGCTCATCAAAACGTGGCGGTGCCTCTGCGCCAAACTTGCTCTTTTCCACATTGGCCATGTGCACGACGTCGAACTCAAGCCCTTTGCTGCCATGGACGGTCATGAGCCTCACAGCGTCGATCGCAGCCGCCTCGGGTGGAAGCGCGCGCTCCGCCGAGCGTTGCCCGATGTAGCGCCGAAAATCTTCTCTGACCAAAAACTTCGATAACGTCGCCTGGCTACCTACGCCATCGCTGTTGCGAACCCCGTAGAGGAATTGCCACAACGCCAGGCGATTGATCTGCGCCGCAGCAGACTGGTCAGCCAGCGACTCCAACCCAAAGCCTTTTTCAAACAGGAGGTCACAGACAAACACCCAAGGGCGAGAGCTTCGCGTTGCACCTTCCAACAAATCACTCAACTCCTGGACAACCTGCTGCCCTTGCGCCGAGAGGCCTGCAGTGGGACGGCTCAGCCAACGACCACGCTGGTGGTTGAAACCGAGCTTAGACTGGTACGTCAGCGTCTCGATGTCTGCCGCCGGCATCCTCAAGTTTGCACGCCCGAACAAGCCGAGGAGCGCTCCAGGCGAACGCTGCGTCAGCAGTTGCATCAGGCACATGAATTCTTTGACTTCAGCCCTCTGATTCAGCTCACCCAGGTGCAACACAGGAATGCCAGCAGCCTCGATGTCTTGAGCAAGCTTGTCTACTTGGGCATTCGTTGAGCTGATGATGCCTTGACTGCCGTACGAGTGCCCTGCCGCTCGACACTGAGTAATCTCGCCGACGATGACGCTGCTCTGAGCATCTCTTTGGGTGTGGAATAAGGCTGGCATGACCCCGCTCACGGAGCGAGAAGGTGATACAGAATCCAGGGGCACGAATGGCTGCAACACATGGTAGGTTCCAGCCCGCTCAACCAGACGAAGAATCTCTGGAGAGCTGCGCCGGTTGATGTCCAAGCTGTACCGCCTGATAGAGGCGGCCTGTCCTCTAGCAACGTACGCTTCGTCAAACTTGAGCAAACTTTGGATCGACGCACCACGCCAGTGATGAATAGCCTGACGAATATCACCGACCACCCACAGGTGACGTTGCGGCGATCCGATCTTTTTGACGAACTCGATCATCACATGATTGACGTCCTGGTACTCATCTACCAAGACGTGATCGTACTGTTCTAGGAAGGCAGCCAGGGACGAACGATCATCACGAGCCTGTACAGTGGGTCGAACCAGAAGGTCTGCATAGTCCACCCACCCTTCCCGCCGTAGTACGGCTTCGTAGGCCCTGTAGAGGGTCACTATGTCGTTCCGCTCTCGCTCGACATCGGGCTCAACCGCCGGCAATGCTCGAACGATCGCAGCGTATTCGTCCGGGGTGACCAATTCTTCTTTGAGACGATGGATGATCCTCAACACATCAGGCAACCAGTCATACGGGTTGCTCAACCTGAAGAAATATTCGAGCTGCAGGGTGGGCAGTTCTTCGACCATCATTCTGACTTGCTGCAGCGCGTCAGCAATCTTGATCTGAGGCGTCAGACCGAAGAGAAGGTGGTGCTTTCGCAGGAGCTCAAGCCCAAACGAATGGAAGGTGCCAGCCCATACCTGTGAAGCATTCGGAACATTGGCTGCGGTCAGTCGCTCGACAAGCTCCTGGGCGGCACGGTTGGTAAAGGTCATCACCAAAATTCTATTGGCGGGAACCCCAATGGCGATCAAATGGGCCACTCGGTGTACCAACGTCGTGGTCTTACCGGTTCCTGGGCCCGCAACCACATTGACGAACTTCTCCGGAGCCTCCGCCGCAAGACGCTGGGCATCGCTTGGGGGATGTGCAGGCGCCGGAGGAACTGGAGGGACATCTGGGAGCAGCAGCGCATCAGCCAGTTGCTGCCTTACGACTTCTAGCGGCAGCAGAAAATGCGACGCTATCAATCGGGAACGCCATCTAGCTGACCACAATGCCCTGGCCGTCGTCCTAGGTAGCAACAGTTCTCGCGCAAAAACGTTTGCTTGGAGCTCGTTGCGCTCCCATGCACCATACCCTTCCACCACCGCACTTCCGGGACTAGTGCTGCTGGGGGTGCTAGCAGCGGTGGTTGTATCAGCTTCATCGTCGGGGTCTGCGATGAAAGACACGGTAGAGGTACCTGGAGCAGGTTGGGGTGAGTCGAGATACCAATGGCCCAGTTCGTGAGCCAACAGATAAGCCTTCGCCTCCCGTCGAACGTCATCACGAATCAGGATCGTGCGCATCGACCGCTGCAGGAGCGCATCTCCCCCGCCCAATGCATAGTCATCGGGTGACACCCACTCGATCGCAATGCCTAACGTCGCTTCAGCAACGTCAATCAGTTGCTGGCTGGTCGGATACTGTTCACCGCACGCAGCGATGAGTTTCGCCCGTGCATTGATAGCCTGAATTCGTGCACGGTCGAAAGGATTCATATCAGTCCCCTAAGCCCAACAGTTGCGCCTCTTCGTCATGAGGTAAGTGGAGCGCTTTCACCGCCTCCTCCCAAGAAACAGGCTCTGTTAGCACTCTTGGTTGGCCGTTGGGCGCCTTAAAAGAAGGTGCCGCTAGCTGACGGAAATTCAGACTCACCGCTTCATTCATCGCTTCTGGCGAAACCTGGAAATACTCGGCGACATTTCTCATCAAGACACCCGGTGCGCGAACTATCCCAACCAGCACCTCGTTGACCAATCTTCGCTTGCCGGGAAGGCCAAGGTGATTTGCCAACTCGTTCGCTTTAAGGCCTACAAGGCCTGCGATCTCGGCTTGAACACGTGCCACTTCAGCTGGATCAGCGATTCCTCGGACAGCGGTAATAGCCACTGCCTGGACAGTCGCTGAGAGTGGTGAAGCAACCGTCTGGACTTGTGGACAATGAGAAAGCTCCTCAGCCAATAGCCCACCGACGATTTGAGAAGCGGAGCGTCCGTATTCTTTCGCGGTCAACTTGAGCTCCAGACTGAGCTTGCGATCAAGTCGAGCCATCCATTGCTCGGACTGGCCATCATAGCTCGCCACCTTCTGCTCATAGCCGTCGAGCACCTTTCTCCCGCTACGGTCCTCAATCGCATCTTCAAAACGCTCGTAGCCACTCTCGACCATCTCTCGAACGAGCACAGAGAATTTCTTGCCCTGCTTCTCCGCTACGGCCTTAAGCGCTTCATGCATAGCTACCGGCACATACACGCCTACCGTCTGCAACGTGCCCTTAGTACTGGTCACGGGTGCAGATCGCGGCGCCTGCGATGCACGAGGCAAAGCGGGTTCGTAATGACTGCGCATAGACACCTCCTGTGGCGACGCTTGGGTTTGTAGACCTTCGGGGATCAAGGGCTTGGGTTCGTCCTGCCCTGGCTCACCTTGCTGCAGTTGCTGTTGTTTCGATTGCGGGTTCCGTTGCTGCTTCGTTGCATCTTGAAGGGATGATAGTGCTGAACCATCAATAGTCGGCGGAACCATCGAGTTGGCAGTCAGGTCGGCCATGATCTTCTTGGCAAGAAGATCTGGGGTCGCCGCCTGCACCTTCAGAATCTGGCCCGCCGACATGGCAACAGTGCACTGACAAATATCCCCTACCATCTGAAAATCCGCCGTCGTAGCCACCCATCCCAGGTAATCCGACCACGCCCTAAGCGGAGCGTTGAGGGCTGGAGACGGCAAATTGACATTACGGTTCATGGTAGACTCTGGGCATCGTGACGGAGGCAGTGGCGCGCCAGAAGGCGCTTGTATATCATCTTTATATCACTCGCGATGGTAGGGACACAATTGATCGACGCTCATTTTTCCAATGCTATCCGAGGTTCAGTGAGCCAGTGGATGCACAATAACCCGCTCGAATCCTGCCTCGCGGCGCTCTACAATCCGGTGGAGCTTGGCGCGCACCTGCTTCCCCGGGTCGTCGCCGCTCTCGCTGATGTCAATGTCGATCTGTACGAGCTCCAACGCAGCGCTTGGGCGAATCCGTTGATCCATCTGCGCGGTGTCTTTGACATTCACGATCTGCCAGAAACGCCGACCGCTTTCATCCCCGTGCCTGACGCTGCGACTACCGTTGCCGCCAGGGCCAGCGCGGTGGTCTGCCTTGCCGCGCTCAATTCGGACACCATTTCTTATGGTTCCGAAAACGATGGCCACCTATTCGTGAACCTTGTAGTGCTTCCGGGCGATGGTGACTTTGCTGACAAATCAAGGAGCAATATGCGCGGCCACACCGACGGTGTGTCGTTCCCGGTTCGCGGACAGCCGCATGAGTTTGACCAGCGCGTAGCCCCCTCCCCCGACTTCGTTTGCCTGAGCGGTCTTCGTAACCCCAACAGCACTGCCACCACGGTCATGCCCCTCTCAGCAGTCCTACAGAAGCTGACGAACGAGGAGATCGAAGAGCTGACCAAGCCTCAGTACATCCTCCGCCCCCAAAAAACCTTCAAGCTTGGGCTACGCAAGCTCTTGGGCAAGGACAGTCCGCTGCTGGAGGTAATGGTTGGCATCCAGTTGCTGTTCGAAACTGAGGATGGGTATTGGATCCGCTACAGCCATAGTGCGGCGGATACCGATTTTGACTCTGAGCTTGCGAGCCAAGCGATCATACGCTTAGAGCAGGCCTGTCAGGAATGCTCCGCGTCGGTGGTCATTGCGCCTGGCGATATCCTGCTCGTGAACAATCGCGTGGGACTGCATGGGCGCGGCATAGTGGGTGGCGAGGCAGGTGGCGATTCACGGTGGCTGCTGCGTACCTATGGCCTGGATACCCGGGAGCTACGGGCTGACCAGCGCTATCCAGACAGTGCATTCAAGCTTTACCCGTGATTTGGGTGCAGGATGCCGCAAGTAGCATCCCTCACCCCTTCGAAGCGAAATGCTTAGACGCTTTAGGCGTCTAAACTCGATACGAAATCTTGATGAACCTAATCGCCGCAGTTCGCACACCGAGATTATGTAGAAACGTCAAGCCGATGACATCAGCGGCATTCCTTAACGTTCATCATATTGATGATAAAGGCAGCAACCCGATTTTCTCTAAAAAACCATGACCCTATGACTCATCAACATCTATGTCATTGTGACCCGAAAATACTACCTCCAGTGCTTCCCAGAGACAAAACGGATTGGTGTGATCGAGTTCCTCATTGAAAAAATCCTCTCCAGCTTTATTAGAATACAATATCTCCCTAATAAACTCCCCAAACTCACCCCAAACATTGCAAGAAACGGCAATTACATCTCGCGAGAAATTCAACGCCCTTGAAAATTGACGATAGGATGCAGGCGTTTCATATGTGACATGGTAAAATTTTTTCAGAAACTGCTCCGCCTCGCGGACTAGCTCATAAAAATGATTCTGAAGATGGCTATCATGATCACTTGCTATGTCGAGTAAAAAGGAGGAAATATTGGTTTTCCTTAACAGCAAGGATGGCACATCTAATAGTTTGAACGGATCAAATAGGCCGATGGTTATAAAGTACGTAGCGACTGCGCCACAGGTGTTTTCTGTGCGCTCATTCTTATGCAGAAAATAAAAGCCATTCGATCCGAGTCTATTAGCCCTATCCAACAGCATATCGTTGACAACCTTGAGAATCATCTCGATATGCTCATTTGCCTTTAGACTGACTTTTGTATGTTGATATAGGCTAAGAGAATAAACTGAAATTGCATTATCCGACAGTCTGTAGTCTTTTATCCCGAGGGATTTTAGTGGATCAACGATTTCAAATGTTAAGTGTATTTTGTTTTCCGGCCTGAGGCACAAAACCTTCATTCCAAAAAAACTCAAAACCTGTAGTACAGCATGCGAAATTAGGACGCCAAACTCATCACTTATAATTATCAGTGATATCTCATGATTATTTAATGTCGGCATGAGAGTGCGGAGCTCAAAAACATATGCAAAAAGCTCAGTCACCGCTTCTCGCTCAGTTTTTGATCCGACTTTTAATTCAAACAAGAAAAAATTCTTACACTCATCGTAGGCTATGATATCTGGATAAATTCGATCTAATTTATCTAGCGATATATTGGTAGGCTTTATACCCCCCAGCAAGGAGATCTCCCACTTTGCAAACCTTTCGCAAATCCAAATAACTGACGAGTCATAGCGATCTGTCAGAATATTTCTATAAGAATACTCTCTATAGCATGGCCTGCCGCCTTTAGCTCTACCCTTAAAGTAGCCCAGATTGGTTATACGACCTGCAAGACCTTGACCTCGCAATATTCTTACCACAGCGTCCTGCAGTTCTGCTTCCTTCATAACCATTAAAGCCTCTTGAATCCCTAAAAATTTATTGCAAAATGCAATGCAAGACCCGATGTAATCTTGGTCTGTGTTGCGCCCGCTGGTGAAACTCGTTAAACACATAGAGGGCGCTGGGTACCAATATACTCTTTGATTAACCATTTTCACTGGGGTGAACCATGCCTGCCTGAATGAGCACTTGGCGCTATTCTGGCAAGACACTCCTAGGGTAACCCTGAGCGATCACGTTCAAGAGAGCATGGTAATGATTATTGGTGTGCTGGAACTGCTAGTACATAGTACATAGTTTGTGGAGATTGGGTCGAGGCAGCGAGGGCAACCTCGCTCGGAAACTCATGATAACGTGATGGTTTGATTACTTTTTCGCCGCCTCGGGGGAGTAGGAGCTGCAGGGAGGGCCTAGATAGTATGAAAAATTACCGGTTGTAATGGCGTGGCATGCAGCAATCCGGCGGCCGACGCATCAAGCGCAGCCTGTTCATCGACGCCAGCGGCGTGCGTTTTCTGCATGACGAGGAAGAACAGCGCCTGACCCAGGTGCGGCTGCTGACG
>Ga0182006_1000329_pt1 | contig 41124 bp, 60 predicted proteins | sample Sormic07211104_1_FD_123022 | JGI IMG/M metagenome (GOLD analysis project Ga0182006, IMG submission 123022) | Rhizosphere microbial communities from Sorghum bicolor, Mead, Nebraska, USA - 072115-104_1 MetaG | ecosystem: Host-associated > Plants > Roots > Rhizosphere | place: USA: Nebraska...
GCCCGCTACGAGACCGACAAGACGTACGAAGTTCACGTCGAGATGTTCACCAGCGTCGGGAAGACCTGGAAGGCGATCCTGTCGACCAGTCTTCCGAATTCGGCTGTCTTCACCGTCGAGTACTACGCGCTCAAGCAGGAGACAACGCTCCGAGTCTACGCCCAGACCGAGAGTGTCACCAAGTACTCCAGGGAGAACAATGGTTGAGCTCAGCAAGACTGGCTTAGTCGCCGAGGTCGATCTCACCGATCGCGAGAGCGGTAGGAAGATCGGTGTCGGTCAGATCGAGAGATCCTCTACCGGCCATATCACCATCCACGTCGATGGATTCAAGGTACCCGGCTGCGTCGAAGACGGATTCAAAATCGGCGAGATCAAGGTTGTCGAGGTGGAGTAGTAATGTGCCAACCACCGACTGAAGAAGAACTCCAGAAAATCGCCAAACAGGGTATACGGAGGTTGGGTCTTCAGACCAATTTCTGTTACCCCTGCGCGATGATCCAGTGTACTGCTGGAATGCCGGAGAACAACTGGGTTCTTACCGGTTGTGGGTGCTGCCTCAACGGACATGATTTGTTGGTGAGATGAGAATCATCCGACAGATTGTGTACCGGTTGGGATTCCGACCCAAGTATCCATCGCTTCTCTTCTCCCCGACGCTGCACTTCAAATACGAAGTGTTCCCCGCGATGGCCGAAAGCATCCGTAAGGTATTCGATGAGGGTTCTGGTAACCGGCAGTAGAAACTGGACCGATCACGAACTTATCCGTGCGGAGCTCGACAAGCTTCTGGGTTGGAACGGATATTTCACACTCGTTCATGGTGACTGTCCGACTGGTGCGGATCAAATCGCAGATACCTGGGGCGTCGAGGTCGGTCTGGATCTTGCGGAACTGATCGAACGCCATCCGGCGGACTGGAAGGGCCCACGCAAGAGAGGCGCGGGTTACGCCAGGAACGCAGAGATGGTCAAACTCGGAGCGGACCTCTGTCTCGCATTCATCCAGGATGAGTCGGAAGGCTCAACGCATTGCAGCGATCTGGCCAAGAAGGCCGGTATCGAAACCAAGATATTCAGGAGTAGCTCAGTGACCGGAACCACGCTGGAAGTCAAGCGGGCGCAACTCGCTCGACGTGACATCACCCTCAAGAACGTCCAGATCGTCTACAAGAACTTCGAAGGGCGTTCGGACGACTTCAACCCCGACGGGGGCAAGCGCTCCTTCCACGTACTCCTCGACCCGCCCACGGCATCCGTCCTGGAGGCTCAGGGCTACAACGTCAAGCGCAAGCCTCCGCTGGAGGAAGGCGGCGAGGAGTTCATCCACCTGAAGATCGTGGTGAACTTCAAGGGCCGTCCGCCGACGATCGCGCTCATCTCCCGGAACAAGGGAACCCGCAACACCCTGGACGCCGACACGGCCGAGCTGGCGGATCACGCGGAGTTCGACCGGATCGACCTCACGATCAGCCCCTACGACTGGAAGCTGAGGTCCGGTCAGTCGGGTCGAACGGCGTATCTCCAGGAGTTCTTCGGATTCCTCTACGAGAGCCCGCTGGAGCAGCTCTACGCCCAGTACATCGAGGAGGGCGAGGCTCAGGCTCTGGCCGAGGGCATCTTCGAGGACATCAGCGGCGACGACGACGTCGACATCATCTCGGACACCGGCTGGGAGCTGGACGGGGCACCGAAGGGGATCGAAGCGTGATCACGACGGCGCTTCAGTCCTTGGCTGCCGACGAGAACGAAGAACGTCCAGCCTGATGGATTGGATCTGGTGGGTGGTCATGGGCGTCGACATCATGTTCGTTGACGCCCTGCTCTGGGTTGTATTCCACTGTGAATTGAACACAGGACACAACGAGAACTTGAACGAAAGAAAGCAGGAACAGAGTGAACGTGCTGGAGTTTGTTCTCCTGGTTTCGGCTGGGGTAGTGGTTCTGGCGGTTGGGATCGACGCGGGGAGTCAGATCTGGGTCGAGAAGCGGGCGGAGAGGAAAGAGCACTGGATGAAGGTCCGCGAAGCTGAGAAGCTCCTTTTCCAGGCGGTACAGAAGCGCGTCGAGGCACGTCAAAAGGCCGAAGCAACCATCGTCGAACTGAATGTGGTGACACTACCCCAGCAGAAGAAAACCACCAGTGGTCGGCACCGTCGTCTGACTGCAGCCTGATATGCCACCGGCAGAGCATACCGAAACACTTGCGGCACTGGGCATATGCGTGGGCATCGCGGTGTTTCTCATTCTGGTCATCCTCCTCGGTGTTGTGGCAATCATCGAGCAGGTGTCAAAGCGAGGGTTGAAGCGTTTCTTCCCTCGTCGTCCGCAAGAAGAGAAGTAGGGAGACGATAGTTCCGATGGACCTCACGACCGTTTACTGGACCATCTGCATAACGTTCTGGGTTGCCACCGGAACCATGGTGGCCGGTCTAGTGGCGTTCGTCACAACTGCATACGAATCGATCTACCGAATCAAGAGCGGGCGAATCCACGTCCGCAGCTAAGGGGATTCCGTGAACGACGCGGTCGTCGATAGTCAAGGGCGCATCATCAAGGAAGGACTGCCGGGTGAACTCCGTCGGTGGTTCAACAGCAACGAATGGGCTTTGATGTTCGACGTCCGCGTCGGTCGGACGGGCGAAACGAAGCCCGCAACGGTCTACATGGGGAGAAGAGAAAAATGATCGTCACTGCGGAACTGCAGACTTACCAGCGCAGGGCCTTCAAGGTGAAGGCGATACGCATCACTCGTGAGAACATAAACGAGATCGCCAAGTGGACGGGTAGCGAGGTTCACTACACCTACGGCTCCAACGGAGACTTTCTCGTCATCCACGTTCCTACCGGCAAGGTGAGCGGTCGGGTGTTTAAGACAACGGCCTATATTGGTGACTGGGTCACCTGCTTGGCTGATTCGCCGGACTTCCGAGTCTACAGAGACAAGTCGTTCCTCCAGACCTTCCAGGCGGTTCTAGACGAGACCGAGAAGTATGTCAAGGTGCATGAGCTTCTGTTGAAGGTGGCTCGCGCCCAGGACTCCGCTACGTACCACGGAAACTCCAGTGGGGACGTCATACTGCTCATCGAGCAGACCGCTCATGAAATCTGCGCGTTGATTTAGGGGGATCCGCGATGAGTGGTATTCGTTGGTGGAACCAGTTCGCGGTTATCGCTGACGCCAACAGCATTCAGGCTGTCATGTTCGAGGGCAGCGAGAAGGACGTCTATGAATGGCTGAAGCAAAACGCCGTTCTCGACGCTCCGGGCTTTCAGGTCGTCAATCGCCTGCTCTCCGTCTCCTGGGAAGAAGGCGAGTTCATCCGGGAGTACGAAGAGAAGCAGACGAAGAACAAGTGATGGAACCGCGGGCGGTCATATGTCGCCTGTGCATGGAGACGAAGGCCCTGGAGGAGCTCTCACGGTCGGCTAGCGGGCAGATCACAGATATCTGCCTGGTCTGCCGTGAGAGCGAGCTCAGGGCCGTTCTGGCGCAGGTAGAGGCCATTCTGGCCATGGACAATCAACTCGCTAGCCCGAGGTATCCGGACAGCGAGTTGACCAAAGAAGTAACGTTGAAGTTCTTCGAGTGCGGGCATGTTGACGACGGGTGTTGGCGCTTGCGTTGTCACGTCTGCGTCCCGATGACCAAAGATGATGAGGAGTCGACCGATGAGTGACAAGCTGGAATATGCCGTAGCCTACAAGTTTAACCGCGGACTTAACCCTGTCTTCGAAGGGACGGAGCAGGAAATCTACAAGTGGTTGGCCAAGGTCGATCAGCATTCGGTCTGGGAGATCTGGGATCGAGAGCATGGAGATTACGAAACAGCTGCTGGGTTCCTGGCCCGGGTCGGAGACAAATACAAGCCGAAGCCTCTGCTGACCGAAGAGGACGTCAAGAGGATCGCTGACGGGCGGGTCAGGGAGATCCTGGAGACTATCAGTAAGGAAGCAGATAATCGGGCGTCCAACATCAGCGACCCCGCGATGAAGTCGGCGTGTATCATCGTCGCGAAGCTCACGGAAGACATCGCCGACAGGCTGGCCGAGAACGACCGAGAAAAGGGACTGGGTGGGCAATGACGACGTACTTCGACGCGGTTCTCACCGACGACATGAAGCCTCTCTGTAACGGCAGCCCGGAAGAGGTTCTGGAGTGGTTGGAAGCTCGGCCGCAGTTCCACGATGAGATTCAGGTCTGCATCGGAAGGACCATGAAGTTCGTGACGGTCCAGGAATACCTGGAGGAGTTCGGATGAGTGAGATACAGCGGATCATCGATGAGATGCTCCGTGTTGAAATCCATCGAGAATTCATGAGGGCCTTCGAGGAGGACATCGCCGTTCCTCCGAACTGGCAGGGTTTCAGAGGGATCAAGGGGGTCTTCGACGAAGCCATCATCGCGGAATTCGATTTCTGGAGCCACAGGCCCAAACAGTTCACGCCGGAGGAATTCAGCAAGATGTGGGATTCCTTCACCGAGTATCAGAAGGTCAACTACGTACTGATCCTGATCACTTAGGAACCGAGGAGGCGATGGGAGAAGATCCAGACTTCTATATCAGTCTGCCGCGCTATACGATCTTGTTGATCGTGGATGGCGAGATAGTAGTCGATGCTCCTCCGATTGCTCGATGGACCATCGGGAAGTCGAGGAAGGAAGTACTCAACTACTATCTCGCCCAGCGCGATCTAGTGATCGACCTCATTCCAGATCTTTAGGGGTCGGGGTTGGAGTGCGAGGCAGGGAAGGGGTAGATATCACTGGCCGGTATCTACCCCGCCTTGCGCTCTGATCAGCAACACCCCACACACTTCTCGGCGGTACAGCAAGGAGATCCAGAATGTCCAACAGCCCGATATTTGACCAGCTCGCTCGTGAGTTCGCCCTCAAGTGCAAGCCCTACGAGGAGATCTCGCGATTCGACACTCCGGCGTTCCGGTGGAGTGGACCGTCGCACGTCGTTCAGCTCGACAAGCAGACCAGGGTCGGTGGCACCCGACTCGGCAAGGTGGTTCGTCTGGAGCTCCCTCCGGCCGAGCAGCCTCCGAGCTTCAACATGCAGCTGCCTGCCATAGTTCGTGTGGAGGCACCGAACGCTCCTGACGCGGTCGAAGTCAAGCCGAACGCTCCTGACGCGGTCGAAGTCAAGCCGAACGCCGACAGCACGCTCTCGCTGGTCACGGAAGGGCTCCACCCAACCGTAAAGCCGCTATCCGCGAAGGATACGGCGCAACCCATGGAGTAGACATGGCAGGTGAGGAAAGTTGGACGCAAGAACAGATATTTGACTGGTTCTATTCTCTTCCGTACGAAGAGCAGATCTTGGTCTTGTCTGAGCTCGACTACTTGCAGTCCAACCCGGCCAGTCCTTTCGACAGGCCCCAGAACCCCTCACAGGAGCAGTAATGGACGACCTGTACCCGCACCAGAAGGAGGTCCTTGCCAAGATCAGAAACGGCAAGATCCTCTGGGGCGGGACTGGTTCTGGTAAGTCACGCGTCGCGGTGGCTTACTACAGAGAGAAGGAATCGCCGAGAGACGTCTACGTCATCACGACGGCGAAGAAACGGGACTCCCTGGACTGGGAGAAGGAGTTCATCCGTTACGGCATCTACAAGTCCGAGGATGCCACCCTTGAGGGTGTTCTGACGGTTGACTCCTGGAACAACATCGTGAAGTACAAGGACGTGAAGAATGCGTTCTTCATCTTCGACGAACAGCGGCTCGTCGGCAGCGGTGCTTGGACGAAGGCTTTCATTCACATAACAAAGCCGAAGCAGCGAAACCACTGGATCATGTTGAGTGCCACTCCTGGGGATACGTGGCTCGATTACATTCCGGTGTTCATAGCGAACGGCTTCTACAACAGCAGGGCAGAATTCAAGCGGGAACATGTGGTTTACGCCACGTACACCAAGTTCCCGAAAGTCGAGCGGTACATCGGGATCGCTAAGCTGAACCGTTACCGGAATCAGCTACTCGTCCATATGCCGTACGACCGGCACACGATCAGAAACACGTACGAGATTCCTGTCGAGTATGACAAGGATCTCTTGAAGAAGGTCGTGAAGGACCGATGGAACGTCTACACGGACGAACCGATCAAGAACGTCTCTGAGTTCTTCTACACGATGCGTCGGGTGGTGTACTCTCATCCATCGCGTCTCAACGCCGTCCGGGACACGCTCAAGAAACACCCGAAACTCATCGTGTTCTACAACTTCGACTACGAGTTGGAGATACTGCGAGGCCTGTCTGACACCGTCACGGTAGCAGAGTGGAACGGTAAGAAACACGAGCCGATTCCGGACACAGACAGTTGGCTGTACCTCGTGCAGTATGTCGCTGGGGCTGAAGGATGGAACTGCATCACTACCGATGCGACCCTCTTCTACTCACTGACATATTCATACAAAAACTGGCATCAAGCACATGGCAGGATCGACCGGCTAAACACGCCTTTTAAGGACCTGCATTACTACGTGCTTCTTGCACAATCTGAAATCGACCCCGAGGTGATGGCTTCGTTGAAGGCAAAAAAGAGCTTCAATGAGGTCCGTTTCGCGGGTAGAATTCGTGTCTCGAAGGTGTGACTGTCCACATCTTATAAGGCACAAAACGGACACCCACTCGGTCGAATCTCGTCAGATTCCATTTTTGACACAGATTTGACACAGATTTGACGGAGGCAAACCCGCAGGTCAGACGGCCTGTGGGTGGGTGTTCTTGCAAAAAGTCAAAAAAAATTCTGAAAACTTTTTTTTCTTGCATTATAGGGTATCTAAACTATACTACTACGCGTAGCTTTAAAGTTTAGATACCCTCTAACAAAAAAAAAAAAGTTTTCATTTCAGATTTGACATTTTGCAAGGCATGATCATGTCAAGCTCAAGAGCAAGGTGGGGACCTCATGCAAGAGTGGCGCGAGATAGTAGGGTTCTCAGGCTATTCCGTGAGCGATGCCGGAGCTATACAGAACGACACAACCGGCAGAATCATGCGCACTTATCTCAACACCAAGGGGATCGAAACAGTAGGTCTGATGCGTCAGGGGGTGCAGCACAAGCGCTCGGTCGCAGTGTTGGTGGCCGATGCTTTCATCCGGACCGCAAGAAGTCTTGAGTTCAACACACCAATAAACCTCGACGGAGACCGAACCAACAACCGAGTGACCAACCTCGCTTGGCGGCCATTGTGGTTTGCGCAGAAGTATCACAGGCAGTTCAAGATCGGACCGCAAGGCTTCAGCCGCCCGGTACAGAACATCAATACCCAAGAAGTCTATGAAACTTCGTGGGACGCCGCGGTCCTGCTGGGATTGCTCGAACGAGAGCTAGTCATGTCGATCCTGAATCGAACGTACGTATTTCCTCTGTACCAAGTCTTTCGGGTACTGGAGTGATTTTAGATACCCTCTCGCCGGTAATACATGCCATATAATAGAAGGGATAGAATAAGCCTTCGCTCGCCCAATGCGAGCCCTTTCTTTTTGAGTGACTGGAGTGGCCCATGCTTGAAAGTGAGTATCAGAAGAAGCTCATTGACAAGCTTAAGGTTCGCTTCCCCGGTTGCTTGATTCTGAAGAACGACTCCGCGTACATTCAGGGTATCCCGGATCTGTCGATTTTCTATAGGGCTCGCTGGGCGATGCTTGAAGTCAAAGCAAGCGCGACGTCTCCATACCAACCGAACCAGGAATACTATCTGGAGCTGGCCAACGGTATGAGCTTCGCTCATGTCATCTATCCCGAGATCGAAGAGGACGTAATCCGTGCGCTCGTTGCAGCGTTTCAAGGCGTATAACGATCACGCCAAGCTCGAAGGCACACACGCCTTTCTCAGCCCCTCGAACTACCACTGGCTCCGATACGACAAAGAGAAGCTCCGCAAGCGTCTGGAGACCGTCAAGGCCGCTGCACGAGGCACTAGCCTCCACAAGCTTGCTGCCCATGCGATCTCCGAAGGCGTACAGCTCATGCCTGATGGGTCTACCCTCAGTCAGTATGTCAATGACGCCATCAAATATGGGATGGAGCCTGAGAGGGCTCTCTTCTTCTCGATGGACTGCTACGGCACCGCGGATGCCATTGGGTTCGACGTCTACACCGAACCGGTTGGCGATATTCTCGGGTTCCTTCGGATCTTCGATCTGAAGACTGGCGTTTCTCCTTGCTCTGTCGAGCAGTTGTTCATCTACGCTGCCGTCTTCTGTCTGGAGTACGGGTACAAGCCCTACGAAATCGAGGGCGAACTCCGTCTCTACCAGAATGACGACGTTCAGTGCTACGAGATCGATCGGGTCGTCCTGACCGAGATCATCAGCATCATTCTGGCGCACCAGGCAACCATTGACGAGTACAGATTGGAGGGTGGCGAGTGAGCGTGGTCATTGACGAAGAGGATTACCTTGTGCACTACGGTATCCTCCGAAAATCTGGCCGTTATCCCTGGGGTTCCGGCGAAGACGTCACAACTCGCGCCATGACCTTCCTCGGCATGGTCGAGGATCTCCGTAAGGAGAAGGATGGAAAACCGGGTCTCACCGACAAAGAGATCGCCCAAGGTTTCGGAATGACGACGACTGAACTTCGCGCCGCAACCACGATCGCCAACAACGCCGCAACCCGAGCCAAGATCATACAGGCTGAAAAGCTGAAGGCCAAGGGTTGGTCCAACGGTGCCATCGCCAAGGAGATGGGGCTCGCTGGCGAATCCTCTGTTCGAGCTCTGCTTGAGCCAGGTCGCAAGGAACGCAATGACGTTCTCACGGCCACTGCGGAGATGCTTCGCGAGCAGGTAGCCGATAAGGGCTTCGTCGATGTGGGCAAGGGCGTCGAGCTTCACCGCGGCATCAGTGCCGAGAAACTCAACACTGCTGTCTCCATTCTTCGGGACGAAGGCTACGAACTCCACAAGGTTCCTGTGCGACAGCTGGGTACGGGTAAGGACACGAGACTGAAGGTCCTCTGTCCTCCCGGTACCACGTTCGGCGATCTGATGAGGAACCGTGACAAGATCCAACAGATCACGATGTTCCCTGTGGATCGCGGTCAAGCTTTCGACACCATCAAGCCTCCGATCTCGATCGATTCGAAGCGAGTCAAGGTTCGGTATGCGGAAGAAGGCGGAAGCCTCCGTGACGGTGTCATTCAGGTTCGTCCTGGGGTAAAGGACACGTCTCTCGGTAACGCGACCTATGCACAGGTTCGTATTGCTGTGGACGGAACCCATTACCTCAAGGGCATGGCTATGCGAGGAGATCCTAAGGATTTCCCTCCCGGCGTCGACTTGATCTTCAACACGAACAAGTCGAACACCGGCAACAAGCTCGACGCCATGAAGCCCATGGGTAAGGACCCCAAGGATCCGTTTGGTGCAACCATCGACCATCAGATCCAAGAGGCTGACGCCTTCGGTCGAAAGCACGTTACTTCGGTGATGAATGTCGTCAATGCCGAAGGACGATGGGATGAGTGGAATAGAACCCTCTCGTCTCAAATGCTTTCCAAGCAAAGTCAAGTCCTCGCCAAGCGACAGCTTGATTTGGTGCAAGAGCGTAAACGGCGTGAGCTCGATGAGATCATGTCGATCACCAACCCCACTTTGAGAGAGCACCTGCTCGAAAAATACGCAGAGTCCACAGATGCCGCAGCTGTGCATCTGAAGGCCGCTGCTATGCCGAGGCAGGCAACCAAGGTCATCCTTCCACTGACGAAGATCAGCGAGAACGAGGTTTACGCGCCAACCTTCAAGGATGGTGAGATTGTAGTCCTAGTTCGCTTCCCTCATGGCGGAACGTTCGAGATCCCTCAACTGAGGGTCAACAACAAGGTGGCTGAAGGCAAGTCCGTAATCGGTAATGCTGCTCGCGATGCTATCGGCATCCACCCCAAGGTTGCTGAGCAACTGTCTGGTGCAGACTTCGACGGCGACACGGTTCTCGTGATCCCGAACGACAAGCGCCAGATTGCCACCCGCCCGCCGCTTGAGGGTCTCAAGAACTTCGACCCCAAGATGTACAAGCTGCCTGAAGACGTACCCAAGATGAGTGCCCGTACCAAGGGTATTGAGATGGGTAAGGTGTCCAATCTCATCACCGACATGACCATCGGTGGCGCTACGTTCCCTGAGCTTGAGCGTGCCGTCAAACATTCCATGGTTGTGATCGATGCCGAGAAGCACCACCTCGACTACAAGCAGTCTGCCATCGACAACGGCATCACCGCCCTCGTCAGGAAGTACCAGAAGAAGAATGGTGGTGCATCCACCGTCATCTCTAACTCTGGACAGAACGCCACGACTGAGATCCCTGAACGCAAACTTCGTTCTCAAAAAGATGGCGGTCCCATCGATGCCGCCACTGGCAGGCTTGTGTATGTGCCTACCGGTAGAAAGACGTCTGAGACCAAGGTCGTAGACCCTGATACTGGGAAGCGTGTATGGGTAGCCAGTTATAGGGTTCGTCCAGACACCGAAGTCGTGAAGCGTGACGGTGAGCCTGTGACGAGGGAAACTCCTGTTATGGAGAAGGTTGCGAAGCTATCGACTGTTGATGATGCTCGTACCTACCTGTCGAAGAACCCTACTCCGATCGAGATCGTCTATGCGGATCATTCGAACGCATTGAAGGGCATGGCCAACGAAGCACGAAAGGCCACCCTCTCGGTCAAGCCTATTCGGCGTTCTCCTTCTGCAGCCAACACCTATGCCCCAGAAGTAAAGCGTCTCGATGCGGCTCTGAACCTGGCTCTCAGGAATGCCCCCCTCGAAAGGCAGGCCCAGATCATTGGGAATGCCATCTACCGCCAGAAGCTCCAAGCCAATCCAGACATGGAGGAAGGCGACAAGAAGAAGGCGAGTTCGAAGGCTCTCGAAGAAGCACGAATCAGAACTGGTGCCAAGAAGGATCAGATCGTGATCTCTCCTCGGGAATGGGAAGCGATCCAAGCAGGAGCCATCAGTCCTAGCAAACTGAAGGACATCCTGGACAACACCGATACGGAGAAGCTCAAGGAACTGGCCATGCCTCGTGAGGCAGTGGTGCACGATCCGGCCATGCGGTCTCGTGCTGCAGACCTTGTCCGTAGGGGTTACACCCAAGCTGAGGTGGCTGACTACCTTGGAATCTCGGTGTCCACTCTAGTGTCCATGCTGAGTGGAAAGAGTGAGTAACATGGCAGAACGCATGCTCACAACAAGCGACAACCCATTCGACCCATTCACACAGTGGGAACAGTGGGACCAGTACGACAGGCAGCTGGGGTATCACACCACTGCCCTCCTCGCTCGCTTGGTCAAGGACTCACACGAGCTGCCTGAAGCAGTACGTAGCCAAGCGATCGAAGACGGTATAGACGACTTCCTTGAGGTTGTCGTTACCGGAACTGATGCCAAGTACGAGGCAGTTGAAGCAAGTAAGGCTGACGACTCTTCGGCATCATGAGCTGGCCAGAGGTCGGTTGGAGTTCTCCGTGCGGCTCGCGTTCCCCCTCGCGAACCCGGTTTACTTTGGCCGACCTCTGGCCTCCCAAGCTCTCGATACATGGATTCAAAAAAATTTGTCAGACCGGGGGGAGGGGTCCGCAAAAATGGCCCCCCTCCTGTATCGCCCGCCTCCTAAAAATACCCCCGGCGGGAGTTTTTCTGCAGCTTTTTACCCCTCGTCCGCCTCAGAAGCCACAACAAACCCATCCGGAACTCACTGAAAGGAGTAGAGAAGCATGGTCAATCAGTCGCGGGTACCATCACCTGGGCCATCGAGACGGACCGCTCCGGCTACCACTCCCGAAGGTCGAGAGCACCAGTTGGTTTCGTTGGCTCACGACCTCGTAGAACAGCGCCTCAGGGATGGAACAGCATCCGCCACCGAAACTGTTCACTTCCTCAAGCTAGGTTCGACCCGCGAACGACTGGAACAGCAGAGGCTTGAAGCAGATGTCAAGCTCCAGCTTGCCAAGATCGAATCTCTAGGCTCGCAGGCTCGCATGGAAGAGCTCACAGCCAAGGCGATCGAAGCTATGCGGTCGTACCAGAGTGGTGTTCCGGAAGAGATCCACGACGGCTATGAGGGTTAGGTCTTACTCAGAGCTGAGAAGGATTGATAGCTTCGAGGAACGCTTCCGGTATCTCGCTCTTCGCGGTCAAGTCGGGGAAGCAACTTTCGGATTCGACCGATGGATGAACCAGAGTTTCTACACGTCGAGAGAGTGGCGTAACATTCGTCATCACGTCATCGTCCGAGACAACGGATGTGACATGGGGATCGAAGGCTACGACATTCATGACGCCATCTACATCCATCACATGAACCCGATGACTGTTGCTGACATTGAAGAAGGCGATCCGAGCATTCTGGATCCTGAGTTCTTGATAGCGGTGACCCTTCGGACACACAACGCCATTCACTTCGGCGACGAGCGACTACTCCCCAAACCGCTAGTCGAACGAAAGCCTGGCGACACCAAACTTTGGTAGAGAGGAGGAGACTCCATGTCATTCCCTCCCGGCACCCCGACCAAGACTGTGAATCTCACTGTCAAAAGTCCTGTCGAGGGAAGGCGACTTAGCGGAGGCGTTCGGTTCGAACCGACCGTTCCCGAAATCGTCATCAACGGAAGCACCGTTCGATGGACTGGCGGGGGAAGTTATCGGTTCGACTCGCAGGGTCGTTTGATTTCAGACGACGGGGTACCTGGAGTCGAGCTTCTCGATAATTCAGCGCCAGGGTCGAATCCTCGTGATTGGTTGTGGAAGGTCTTCATAACCATCGAGGGTAAGACACGAGTTCACGTCTTCTCTCTCAAGGGTTTTTCGAGCGGATCCACTTTGGATCTGAACACGATTGCCGAGATCAACCCAGCCACTCCGAACTACGTTCCTGTGGTCGGACCCAAAGGCGATCGTGGGGAACAAGGTCTTCAGGGAATCCAAGGACCCAAGGGTGATCCCGGAGAACAAGGACCCAAGGGCGACCAAGGAGAGCAGGGAATCCAAGGACCCAAGGGTGATCCTGGGGTTTCTGGCGGTTCGAGCAAGACCATAGAAGTAACGGTCATAGATGACGATCTGTCAGGTCTTCCGGGAGTCTCCTCTTGGACGGTCGTTCGAACCTCTTCAGGAACTGCTCTCGCAGGAGCCATCGATGCTTCCCCCGGAGATCGAATAGAAGTGTTCGCTGATTTTCTGTACCTCGGTTCGCACTACATGGACTGGGTTCTTATGGATGAATCCTTGAACGCGATTCTTTACTACGGGACGTCGAGATCTTCCACCCCTCCATCTGAAGGCCGACCTGGTCTTTACCCCATCCTCACAGTAAGCAAGCATTCCTCACCTCCGATGTTCACCGTTGGTTCTGGTGTCATCGGAAGCGACGGGAAAGTGAGAGTTGGGCTGGCGCATATTGGTTCGGCTGCCGGTGCATCGAATCGTGTTTACGCCGCACCTTCTTACCCGTTCTATCTGCGCCTGAAGAACATCGGGCAAAATCCTTCATAAACCTGGGAGAACACATGGGTACCATATCCTACGACGAGCCCGTCGGCGACTTCATCGCCGCGCTCAGCGCCACCGGACACGTCACCCACACGCAGTTCAAGAAGACGTCCGTCACCTTCCATCACAACGGTGGAAACCTCACCCACGCCGGTGTTCTCGCGGTCTGGAAGACCCGCCCGGCTTCGGCCCACTTCGACGTCGACTCCCACGGCCGGGTCGCTCAGTACGTCCACGTCAAGGAGTACGCCTGGGCCGTCGGCAACCGCGGAGGCAACGAGTCCTCCATTTCCATCGAGATGGCCGACGAGACGTTCGCCCCCAACTGGGAGGTCTCCGAGACCACGTGGAAGTCGGCCGCCCGTCTGGCGGGTTGGCTCTTCGCCCACGTCATCAAGGAGAAGCCGACTAAGAACAACGTCTACTACCACCACGACTGGTCGGCGACTGCATGCCCCGGTCCGTTCATGGACAAGATCCGGACCGAGCTTCTCGGTGAGGTTCAGAAGTGGTACGCGCACTTCACCGAGAGCGACGAGCACTCCCCCTCCTCCCCGCGCCCCTCCACCCCCATACCGCGGAAGTCCGTCCGCCAGATCGCTCTCGAAGTGATCGACGGCAAGTGGGGCACCGGCGATACCCGAGTCAAGAAGCTGAAGGACGCCGGGTACGACGCCAAGACCGTTCAGGCTGAGGTCAACCGTCTGCTCTCCAGCACCACCAAGCCGAAGCGCAAGTCGATCAACGAGATCGCGCACGAGGTCATCGACGGCAAGTGGGGCACCGGAGCGGATCGAGTCGCCCGCCTCACCAAGGCCGGTTACAACGCCAGCACCGTTCAGAAGGAAGTCAACCGACTCTTCGGCTGAGCCCGCCATATCTGGAGGGAGGTTCCTACGTGGTAGACAGCATACTCACCAGTGTCAAGAAGATCATCGGTATTGCCGAAGCCGACACTAGTTTCGACGCCGATGTCATCCTGCACACGAACACCGTTTTCTCAGTCCTCCATCAGTTGGGCATAGGCCCGACCGAGGGCTTCATGATTGAGGACGCTACGCCAACGTGGGATGACTTCCTCGCAGGCGACAAGCGGCTCAACATGGTCAAGACGTATATCTATCTGAGAGTACGTCTTTTGTTCGACCCGCCTCAGACATCCTTCGTCATCGAGTCGCTCAACAAGCAGATCGAGGAGCTCGAAGTTCGAATGAGCATCGTGAGGGAGGGAGACTCGTGGGTCGATCCCATGGCGGAAACCGCCACATCGTCAACGAACTGGTGGGGCTGAACAGCATTTCCCACGCTGACAAGTCGATGATCATCGCAGCCATTCCTTCGGCCGATGATCCAGTTCGCAAGATCTCAAGTGAGAAAGAACCGCATCTCACCCTCTTGTATTTGGGTAATCCTGGATATGACCAGACGCAGATGGATCTGGTCGTCGGCTACGTAGAGCATGCGGCATCTCTTCTTTCTCAGTTCTATCTCGACGTTGAGAGTCGGGGAGTTCTGGGGGATCAGAATGCCGATGTTCTGTTCTTCGACAAGCAGTGGGCCAAGGAGATTGAGACTTTCCGGTCTCAGCTTCTGAAGAATGATCTCGTTGACTCGGCATATCTGTCAGCGGATCAGTTCCCCCAGTGGACTCCTCATTTGACGCTGGGCTATCCGACTTCCCCGGCGAAGAAATTCCCCGACGGTTTCGACAAGATTTACGGGGTCAACTTCGATCGGATTGCTCTGTGGGACGGAGATTACTCAGGTCCTACGTTCCAACTCAAGCGTCAGTCGCCCATGGAGGTAGCTATGTCTCAGACTGAACGAGGCCGCGCCTTCTTCGCCATGCACGAAGCCGGTCTCTCTCACTACGGCGTCAAGGGGATGCGTTGGGGTGTCCGGAAGAGTGATTCCGGTGGGGGTTCTTCTTCCACGGCTCAGACCACTCCGAAGGCGCGGGCTTCAGAGGACGCCAAGGCCGTGGAGAAGGCTTTCGGCAAGATCAATCGTGGTGGAACCGACGCTCTTTCGAATCACGAACTCCAGAATGTCGTGACTCGTCTGAACCTCGAACAGCAGTACCACCGACTGACTTCCGAGCCCACTCCGAGGCAGAAGAACGCACTGGACTCCGGACATACGGCGGTCAAGCAGGTGCTCAGCATCGGCAAGACAGTCAACGAAGTCCACAAGTTCATGAATAGCCCCGCAGGAAAGGCACTCAAGGCCGCTTTCGGGGTCGCCAAGGTCGGTGCTGCCGCTTACACCGGAGGAGCTTCGGGAGCCGCAGCCGCAGGCGCTGGTCTCGCTGTTCGGAGAATGTCAAACCACTACACGAACGTCGGAAGGTAGAAAGGAGGGTGGACGATGACACTGTCGAACACGGCGACGCCGAGGTATTACGGCGAATTCCGTGATGCCGTTATTCGCGGCGAGATCCCCGTCAATCGAGAGATCTCTCTGGAGATGAACCGGATCGACTCACTCATCGCCAACCCGAACATCTACTACGATGACGGACCGGTAGAAGGCTTTATTCTCTATTGTGAGAATGAGCTTACTCTGACCGACGGAGCTGATCTCCACCTCCTGCCGTCTTTCAAGATTTGGGCTGAGCAGATATTCGGGTGGTACTACTTCGTCGATCGGAGCGTCTACGAACCCAGTCCGAACAACCACGGCGGAAAGTATGTCACTAAGACAATCAGGAAACGACTAACGACAAAGCAATATCTCATCGTCGCCCGAGGCGCTGCCAAGTCGATGTATGCCGAATGCATCCAGAGTTATTTCTTGAATGTCGACACAGCGACAACGCATCAAATCACAACAGCTCCAACCATGAAGCAGGCTGATGAGGTGATGTCACCTTTCCGCACTGCCATCACTCGGAGCCGCGGCCCACTCTTTCAGTTCCTTACTGAAGGATCACTGCAGAACACCACAGGATCGAAAGCGAACCGAGTCAAGCTTGCATCGACAAAGAAGGGTGTCGAGAATTTTTTGACAGGTTCATTGCTAGAGGTCCGACCGATGTCGGTCAACAAGCTCCAGGGGCTCCGCCCCAAGATCTCCACAATCGACGAATGGTTGTCGGGCGATATTCGAGAGGACGTGGTCGGTGCAATCGAACAGGGTGCCTCGAAGCTCGACGACTACCTCATTGTGGCGATCAGCTCAGAAGGGACTGTACGTAACGGTAGCGGCGACACCATCAAGCTGGAGCTTGCCGATATTCTCAAGGGTGAGTACCAAGCCCCTCACGTCTCGATCTGGCACTACAGATTGGACGAGCTGGAAGAGGTCGCAAATCCAGCGATGTGGCTAAAGGCCAACCCTAACCTCGGGAAGACGGTTACTTATGAAACCTATCAACTCGATGTTGAACGAGCCGAGAAAGCCCCAGCTTCCCGGAATGACATTCTGGCGAAACGTTTCGGCATACCGATGGAGGGTTACACGTACTTCTTCACTTACGAGGAGACGTTGCCTCATCCTCGAAAAGAGTTCTGGCGTATGCCTTGTGCTCTGGGCGCCGACCTTTCTCAGGGCGATGACTTCTGCGCATTCACATTCCTCTTTCCATTGCGAGAGGGCTTCGGCATAAAAACCAGGAGTTATATCACGTCATTGACGTTGATGAAGCTTCCTGGAGCCATGCGGCAGAAGTACGATGAGTTCATTAACGAAGGCAGCCTGCATGTTCTTGAGGGTACCGTCCTCGACATGATGCAGGTATTTGATGACCTGGACGCCTTCATCCAGGAACAAGAGTATGACGTGCGTGCACTTGGTTTCGACCCCTACAACGCTAAGGAGTTCGTAACCCGCTGGGAGGCGGAGAACGGTCCGTTTGGCATTGAGAAAGTGATCCAGGGAGCCAAGACAGAATCGGTCCCGCTTGGGGAACTCAAGATTCTGAGTGAACAACGTCTACTTGTCTTTGATCAAGCACTCATGACTTTCGCCATGGGTAATGCCATCACCATGGAGGACACGAACGGTAACCGCAAGCTCCTGAAGAAGCGCCAGGACGCGAAGATCGACAACGTCGCCGCCATGATGGACGCTTGGATCGCTTTCAAGGCCAACAAGGAGATGTTCGAATGAACGAGGACGATTTCGATCTCGAAGAAGTGTACGGCGGTCTCCTCGATCTCATCGAGTCGAACATGCCGAAGACAGACGATCCTGTCAAGCATTACGGCGTCAAGGGGATGCATTGGGGAGTTCGAAAAGACCGCCTCAAATCCACGAGAGAGCCTCTCAAGTCTCTAGGCCCGGATTCGGTTTCACGAAAAACTGCGTCTGGTGAGACGATCACTCTTCGGAAGGTTCCGCCGAGCAAGCTACACAATTTCCTCGGGAGGATCAGTCCGAAGTACCGAGAGGGCTATGCGAATGAGGCCTCTCTCGATATTTTGGACGGTTCAGGCAAGAAGGTCGGTGACGCGAACGTTCAGAAGAAGAACGACGAAGAGCTCTACCTTAACTGGCTCGGAATCGACAAGTCTGCCCGAGGCAAAGGCTATGCCACAGCTGTCATGAAGGCCGGTCGCGATTTCGGTAAGCAGCAGGGCTTCAAGAGGATGACGCTGGAGGTTCCCGGCAACTCCCCAGACGCCCGTCACATCTATGAGAAGCTCGGATTCAAGGTGACCAAGGAAGGAGACCCCACGGACGACTCTGTCTGGGGAGGTCTTACCGACATGGTCTATGAATTCGACGCCAAGCATTCCGAACTCATTCATCATGGAGTCAAGGGAATGCACTGGGGAGTTCGTAAGGGTCGTGATGACTCCCCGAACCCCAGATATTCTGCTCGTCGTCGGGCCGAGGATCAGAAGACATTCGGCAAGGGTGGCGTCAAACGCATCAACCGCCGTATGAACAAGGGGCAGAAGCTCGCCAAGGCTCAGCAGAACGAAGCGTGGAGGCAAATCGGAAAAGCGGCTATCGTCGCTGGTTCGGTTCAGGCTGCACGGATCGTTCTGGCCAACAAGGACGTTCTTGCTCAGCAGGTAGCGGTCCGAGCCGAAACCAAGCGTGGTCAGGCTGCCACGGCGAACGCCATGGGCCTCCCTCGCCGAGCCACGAGCGGGCCGTCCTACGCCAAGCAGAAGCGAGGTAGCGGGGCATACAAGATCACGAACCTGTGAGGGAGGTGAAAAGTGAAGGTCATTCGCGGAGTGAATCCGCCCCTCGATGAGGTGGTTCTCTCGCACTACGGCATCAAGGGAATGCACTGGGGTGTGAGGCGTAATGGTCCGACTGGCGTCTCCAACAAGACCAATCGACAGGCCCGAAGCGATGCCAAGGAATTCGCTCGCGCCAAGATGTTCTACGGCGAAGGTGCTGGTACTCGACGTAAGCTGATCAAGGCTGCTGTCGAGGCACGAGGTAAGAAGGATCCTGCATATCAGCGTGCCTTCGATCACCACCTCGCCAAACAGGACATGTCCAAGCACGCCGAGAAGGCTCGCAGCGAGCGAAAGCGGAAGAACGTAAAGAAGAGCGCCGGTAGGGGGATTCGTGGTACTCGCCATATCCTCAACGGAAACTCTCAGTACGCTTCTGCGGCTACTGCCATTGCCGTCGGAGGAGCTCTGTATGCCCATAAAGCCGGGATCGACAAGATCATCCTGGACAAAGGCAAGCAGGCTTTCAACAAGATCAAGGACCCCGAGGGCATGAAGAGAGCCCAGAACCTCCTTCGAGACATGGGCATCGGCTAGCGCCGGGCATATTCGTAGAGAGGAGGTGACACATGGCAAACTTGCTTGCGCGAATGAAGGAGGGTTTGAAGCACAGCTGGAATCTCTTCACGGACCCCAATTACTGGGATGAAATCCGGACGAGTGGATACGGTTGGGGATATTCCAGTCCGTCGGGTAGGAGCCGATCGCGATCTTCGAGCGAGAGGTCAATCATCTCGTCGATCTATACGCGTTTGGCTATCGATGTTTCGGCGATCGATATTCGACATGTTCAGCTCGACGACGATGGACGGTATCTCAATGATCGAGTCAGTGGACTACAGGACTGTCTGACTGTAGAAGCCAATGTCGATCAAGCTGCTAGGCAGTTCCGTCAGGATATTGCCCAGACTCTGTTCGAAGAAGGCGTCGCGGCTATTGTGCCGGTCGACACCGACACTGACCCTTCCGTTTCCAACAGCTACATCATCAACACGATGCGGGTCGGTCGAGTCGTTGAGTGGTTCCCCCAACACATCAGGGTGAGCCTTTACGACGAACGAGATGGTCAGCGCAAGGATGTGACTGTCGCCAAGAAGTCCACGGCGATTGTCGAGAACCCGCTATATTCCGTAATGAACGAGCCGAACTCGACTTTGCAGAGGCTCATACGGAAGCTCAGCATGCTGGACTCGGTAGATGAGCAGACCAGTTCCGGCAAACTCGACATGATCATCCAGCTCCCTTACGTGATCAAGTCCGAGGCCAGGCGAGAGCAGGCCGAACAGCGACGTCGGGATATTGAGTTCCAACTCAAGGGAAGTCAGTACGGCATTGCCTATACCGACGGAACCGAGAAGATCACTCAGCTGAACCGTCCCGCTGAGAACAACCTTCTCAACCAGATCGAGTACCTTACGAAGTTGCTCTATGCTCAGCTCGGTCTTACGGAAGAAGTGATGAATGGCACGGCCGACGAGAAGGCCATGTTGAACTACTTCAACCGAACAGTCGAACCTGTCATTCAGGCAATCGCAGAGGCCATGAAGCGCACCTTCTTGACCAAGACCGCTCGGACGCAAGGCCAATCGATCATGTACTTCCGTGATCCTTTCAAGCTCGTTCCGATGGAGACCATCGCGGAGATTGCTGACAAGTTCACCCGCAACGAGATCGCTTCTTCCAACGATATTCGTCAGGCAATCGGCTGGCGTCCCTCGAAGGATCCGAAGGCCGATCAGCTTGTGAACAGCAACATGCCACAGCCTGGTGATTCAGTCGGTATACCACCGGCCGATAGTGTCGATCCGTCTGCATCCGGTGACGCCGCTGTACAAAGTGGATTGGACGACGCTAATGCTGTCGTCGATTCCATCTTTCAGACCCTCGGGATAACTGATGGGTGAGGATTCCCTCTCTCACGTGTATGACGCGGCTAAGCGTCGTGAATACTACCTGAAGAATCGTCAGTTGAAGGGCCGTAAGCACGGTTCCGTAAGAGTGACGAAGCCTCGGGTCAAGTCGAGAGCGGAGATCGCTAAGGAACGGCATACCCAACTTCAGGAGCAAGTAGACGCGCTCAAAGGTCGTCTCGAAAAGCTCCAGGCAGCGCTGAAGATCCTGGTCGAACAGGCCAAGAAACGCAGTGGGGTAAAGCCGACCAAGACTGCTGCTAAGAAGACCACTACCTCTCAGCAGAAAGCCAGCGCCAAACCTCAGAAGCTCACTGCGGCTCAGAAGAAGGCAAAGGCCGAAGCAGACGAGAAGCGTCGCCGGGAAGAAGCCGTCAAGAACGGTACGGCAACCAACAGTGATCTCTCGGCAGAGGTCAAGTCCTTGAACGAGAGAATCAAGACCATCAAAGCGAGGATCGAGAAGATGCACGCGAGCGGCGACCTCGGATCCCGGACCAACACGAAGAAGTAGGAAGGAGCAGTCAAAATGGCAACCGAAATCGAAGCCGACTTCGGCGGCTGGGCCACGAAGGCTGGTCTCAAGTGCACTGACGGCCGAACCATCATGCGGGGTGCTTTCGAGCACATGGACCAGCAGCAGGTTCCGCTGGTCTGGCAGCACGGCCACCACAGCGTGGACAACGTTCTCGGCCACGCGATCCTGGAGAACCGCGACGAGGGCGTCTACGCCTACGGGTTCTTCAACTCGACCAAGCAGGGCCAGACGGCCAAGCAGATGGTCCAGCACAAGGACATCAACGCCCTCTCCATCTTCGCCAATCAGCTGGTCGAGAAGGCCAAGAACGTCGTCCACGGACAGATCCGTGAGGTGAGCCTCGTTCTGGCGGGAGCCAATCCCGGTGCGAAGATCGACTTCGTTGCGATCCAGCACGGTGACGGCTCCCTCTCCGAGCTGGACGACGAGGCGGTCATCCACACCGGTCTGGAGCTCGAACACGCCCTCGACGAGGAAGAGGACGAGCCCTCCAACGACGATGACGAGCTGGACGACGAAGAGGGCGACGAGTCCGACGACGAAGGCACCGAGTCCGACGTTTCCGTTTCCCACGCAGTCGCCGACGACGCCACCCTCAACGACGTCATCGACAGCATGACCGAAGAGCAGAAGAACGCCATGTACTTCGTCGTCGGTACGGCTCTCGAAGACGCCACGAAGAACGCTCAGCACTCTGCCCTCACCCACAACGAAGGAGGCGACAGCATGTCGCGCAACGTTTTCGACCAGAGCGACGCCGCCAAGAAGGGTGGGTCGCTGAAGCACAGCCTCACCGCGGACGACGTCCGAGGCATCGTCAAGAAGATGGAGAAGGTCGGCTCCCTGAAGGAGGCCGTCGAGGACTACGCCCTCGCGCACGGCATCACCGACATCGACATCCTCTTCCCGGACGCCAAGGCGGCCACCGGTGTCATCGAGCTGGAGAAGCGCCGGACCGAGTGGGTGTCTTCCGTTCTCAACGGCACCCGCCACACCCCGTTCTCCCGGATCAAGACCTGGACGGCCGACCTCACGCAGGACGAGGCCCGTGCCAAGGGCTACATCAAGGGCAACTACAAGATCGAGGAATGGTTCGGCGTCACCAAGCGGACCACCGGCCCGACCACGATCTACAAGAAGCAGAAGCTCGACCGGGACGACATCCTCGACATCACGGACTTCGACATCGTCGCCTTCCTCAAGGGCGAGATGCGGCTCATGACCGAGGAGGAGATCGCGCGTGCGATCCTCATCGGCGACGGCCGTGACATCACGGACGAGGACAAGATCAAGGACCCGCTGGGTGCCGCCGACGGTACCGGTGTCCGCTCGATCCTCAACGACCACGAGCTGTTCGTCACCGAGGTCAACGTCAACGTCGACGACGCCAACTCGAACTACGAGGAGGTCGTGGACGCCGTCATGGACGGCATGGAGTACTACAAGGGCACCGGCACGCCGACCCTGTACACCACCGTCCCGCAGCTCAACAAGTTCCTGAAGGCCCGTGACGGCAACCAGCGTCGGTTCTACGCCAACAAGCAGGAGGTCGCGGACGCTCTCGGCGTCAAGGACATCCAGCTCGTCGAGCCGATGAAGGAGATCCCCGACCTCATCGGCATCATCGTCAACCTCGACGACTACAACGTCGGCACCGACCGCGGTGGCGAGCTGACGATGTTCGACGACTTCGACATCGACTACAACCAGCAGAAGTACCTGCTGGAGACCCGCATGTCGGGTGCTCTCGTCCGCCCGAAGTCCGCCCTGGTCATCAAGAAGACCGCCGCGGCCAACGTCCTGGTCGAGCCGACCGAGCCCGCCTTCAACTCCACCACCGGTGTCGTCACGATCCCGTCGAAGACCGGCGTGGTCTACAAGGACAGCAACGGCACCACGCTCACCGCGGGCGCCCAGACGGCCCTGGCGGCCGGTGCGTCCACCACGGTCTACGCCGTCCCGGCGTCCGGCTACTACTTCGAGATCGACAACCAGTCGTGGGAGTTCAAGCGCAAGGCGTCCTGACCTCTCACCACTAGGGGCTAAGCGATGGCTCGATATTACGGAAAGGTAGGTTACGGCACATCTGTCGAGACGAAGCCCGGTATCTGGAACAACGTCATTGTCGAGAAGCAATATTTCGGCGATGTCATCCGGAACATCCGACAGCTTCGTGAGGGAGAACGCGTAAATGGCGATCTCTCTATGAATAACTCAATCAGCATTGTGGCTGATGCGTACGCCAATGCGAATTTCATGAATATTCGCTATGTCGAGTGGGTGGGGACTCTATGGACAGTTTCGGATGTTGAAGTCCGGAGTCCCCGCCTTCTCCTGACATTGGGGGGTGTCTACAACGGACCGAAGGGAACAACTGCAGACACTCCTTGAGGGGGTGTTGGGAAGCAGTAATGTATATTTTCAACCCCCCACCAACGTGCAAATGCAGTATCCCTGCATCGTGTATCAGCGAGACAGTGCTCACACTGAGTTCGCAGGCAATAAGCCGTACAGCTACACGCAGCGCTATCAACTGACGCATATTTCCAGGGATCCTGCTGATGGGGATACTCTGGCGAAGATTGCGGCCCTGCCCATGACCTTGTACAACCGGTTCTTTGTGGCGGATGACCTCAATCACGACGTCTTCGAGCTCTATTTCTGAGGAGCAACACCACATGACCAAGCTCGCTTGGGACCAGCCCGGAGAGCGCACCTACGAGACCGGTGTGTCCAAGGGCGTCCTCTACCTCCAGAACAGCGGCGTCTACGACGAGGGCACTGCCTGGAACGGTCTGACCACCGTCACCGAGTCCCCTTCCGGCGCCGAGTCCAACAAGCAGTACGCCGACAACATGGTGTACCTGAACCTGCTCTCGGTCGAGCAGTTCGGCGGCACCATCGAGGCCTTCACCTACCCCGACGCATGGGCCGAGTGCGACGGCTCCGCGGTTCCCACTGCCGGTGTCGCCATCGGTCAGCAGCCGCGTCGGACCTTCGGTCTGTCCTACCAGACCAAGATCGGCAACGACATGGACCCGGAGGCCGGATACAAGATCCACCTGGTCTACGGCGCCCTGGCGGCTCCCTCTGAGAAGGCCTACGCCACCGTCAACGACTCGCCGGAGGCGATGGGTCTCAGCTGGGACATCTCCACCACGCCGGTCGAGGTCCCCGGTACGAACCCCTCCACCGGGAAGCCGTTCAAGCCGACCGCCAGCCTGACCGTCGACTCGACGCAGGTGGACGCCACGGCTCTGGGCACTCTCCAGGACGCCCTGTACGGCACCGCGGGTACGGACCCCCGTCTCCCGCTTCCGGGCGAGGTCATCGCCATGTTCTCCGGCACGGTCACGGAGGTCGTTCCGACCGCGCCGACCTACAACAACTCGACCCACACTCTCACCATTCCGGGCACCACCGGAGTCAACTACTACATCGACGGCGTTCTCCAGACCGCCGGTCCTCAGGTCATCACCCAGGACACCGTCGTCAACGCCACTCCGGCGGCGGGCTACAAGTTCCCGGCCGTCTCGGACGACGACTGGTACTTCGACTACTCGTGAACCTGACCTGACAGGAAGGAGGCCAGAGAGTGCTCATCATCTACGTTCCGTTCGGCGAAGAAACCTACGACGAAGCGACGGAGAAGTACAAGAGAGAGAAGTTCGAGCTTGCGCTAGAGCACTCTCTGGTCTCCCTGTCAAAATGGGAAGCGTTTTTCGAGAAGCCGTTTCTGAGTGACAAAGAGAAGACCAACGCTGAGGTCTACTGGTACGTCAGAGCAATGACGGTTACTCCAGATGTTCCTGAAGAAGTCTTCGAGAATCTCTCCGCGGAGAATTTCGAGGACATCGACAAGTACATCAACGCCAAGATGACTGCCACCTGGTTCAGTGACGGGCCGAACCAGCGGCGAACATCTCAGACCATCACTGCTGAACTCATCTATTCATGGATGATCGATGCTGGCATTTGGAAGGATTGTGAAAACTGGCATCTGGCCAGACTGTTCACACTCATCCGAGTTCGTGGCCAGCAGAACGCACCTCAGAAGAAGATGAGCAGGAACGAGATCCTCCAGAAGCAGCGAGAGCTGAACGCACAGCGGAGAGCAAAACTGGGGACTTCTGGGTGAGAGGAGGAACTCGATATGCCAAGGCTCGACTGGGATGCTATCGGAACTCGCTACTACGAAGCGGGTGTTGACAGAGGCGTCCTATACGTCGAAGGCCAACCGGGCGTCGCATGGAATGGATTGACCGCCGTCAATGAAACCCCTTCCGGCGGCGAACCTCGCCCCTACTACCTCGATGGCGTCAAGTACTTGAACGTCTCAGCTCCAGAGGAATTCGAGGCGACCATCACTGCTTTCACATACCCGCTCGAATTCGAGGTTTGCGATGGCAGCGTTCAACCCCGTCAGGGTTTGTTCCTCACTCATCAGAGGAGGAAGCCTTTCGGGTTGTCCTATCGGACCATGATCGGAAACGACCAGAGCGACAGCGCCGGGTACAAGCTCCACATCGTCTACAACGCTCGGGTTTCTCCGACGGACCGGAACCATCAGACGATCAAAGAGCAGAACGATCCGGATGACTTCAGCTGGAAGATCACAACGAAACCTCCAGCTCTCGACGGATACAAGAGAACTCCGCATATCGTCATCGATTCCCGTACGACAGACCCCGCGATCCTTTCCCAGATCGAGGATATTCTTTACGGGACCGACGACGAAGTAGCGAGAATTCCCACGTTCGTTGAGTTGCTCGCCACCTACGACACCATCTCTACGATGACGGTGACGGACAATGGCGATGGAACGTTCACGGTTACAGCTCCGTACGACGTTATTCGGATGCTCGATGACGAAACCTTCGAGATCACGTCTAACAACGCCGTGTTCATCGACGACACCACCTACACCCTCAGCTCCGATTAGAAAGGTGGTTCTATGGCTACCGTCACAGGAATGACCGCCGCGGCCATGACGGCCATTCGAAACGGAATGGTGACCGGCGCTCATTTCGACTCTGCAAACCACCTCATCCTGACCAAGTACGATGGGACCACAGTCGATGCAGGAGCCATCGGTGCTGCCACTACGACTCTGGTAGGTCCTGTTGAACTCGCGACCAACGCAGAGACACAAGCGGGTACCGATGCCACCAGGGCAGTAACTCCGGCCGGTTTGGCGTCTCTTCCCGGATATCGAGTACAGCTCGTAAGCGGTATTGCCGAGACTGCAGCCCAGAGCGCATATCCATCCGGTACTTCCTTGATGGATGCATCGACATGGTCTATCGGCGGAGGTTACGGAACGGTCGTAACGCACAACTACAGCCAATGGCGTTGCGAGCAGACCTTCTACACGGCCTCTGGCGGTACAAGCCATCCGCGAGCCTACATCAGGCATCACAACGCTTCCGATGGTGGTGGCGGATGGACCGCGTGGCACGAACTAGTCGTTCTCACGATGCTTTCGGCTGCTGCTTTCACACAGGCCTCTGCGGCTACTACATACCCCAACGGGCGTTCGAGGATCTACTACACCTCGGCGAACAGCACCTCATGGGACTTCAGTGGTATGTACGGAGAAGTCGAAACCTTCTGGGATGCGACAAACTCCTTCGCGCAGCAGATCTTCACTCAAAGGAATCCGGGAAGCACCAACACCCCCGAGATGTGGGTCAGGACCTCCGACGCTGCTACCGGATGGAGTGCATGGAAGAAGCTGGTCCATGATCCTGGTTCCTACTACGTATGGACGCCCACTTGGTCCACTACAAGTGGAATCCACCTCCCGTCGTTCGGTAACGCAACGGCCAGCTTCAAGGCCCACAAGCTTGGGAAGAACGTCCACGTCACTTTTGATGTGACGTTCGGAAGTACTACAAATTTCGGTTCCACGCCAGCAGGCACCGACAACTGGACTTTCAGTCTTCCTGCTCAGTGGCCCGCCAGTGCAACCGCTCCGGGGACCTTCCTCGGCATCGGGGACATGTATAAGGACACGCAGAACCTCGGCTTCACTCGAATCAAGCTTTCGGGAACCACGGCCATTTCGTTCGGCATTCTCACGTGCTTCGTGTCCAACGCACTCGGCGGTGGTATCGGCGGCGACGTCGACTCCATCACTCCTTGGACGTGGGCGTCTGGTAACGCTATTCGAGGTAGTTTCGACTACGAGACAGCAGCATAAGGAGTATTACGTGGCCACAATCACGATGAACCTGAACAACGTAGGCGACATCTACAACATCAGCGTGAACAACCCAGGCCAGGAATACAGCAACTTCCAGTTCAACATCGCATCGGAGCCAGTTCCGGGGCTTTCGGTCGAAGTCATCGAGGCTGCCGTGCAGGCGTTCGCCGACTCTGTGGTCGCGTCTGATCCCAACTTCGTGCTGTCGTCCATCACCAAGACTGAGCATTCCACGAACACTCTCTGACGGCGCCAAAATGAGGAGTGAAACTTGATAACCCTCACAACTACGGGCTCTTTCAAGAGCACGCAGGCGTTTCTCGATCACGTCCATTCGCTCAACATCCAGAGCATATTGGCGTCATGCGGGCAGATGGGTGTCACGGCTCTCTCCTCAGCAACTCCTGAGGAAACCGGATTGGCTGCCCATTCGTGGGATTACACAGTCTCTAAGTCCGGGGGCATGTACGAACTCGCCTGGACTAACTCCGACGTTGAAAACGGTTTTCCTGTCGTCATCATGCTACAGATGGGGCACGGAACCGGGACCGGCGGATACGTCCAGGGACGAGATTTCATCAACCCGGCGATTAAACCGGTATTCGACAAGATCGCTGACATTGTTTGGAAGGCGGTGACCCTCACTTGAGCAGTATCGACGAACGCATTGTCCGATTGAGATTTGACAACCAGGCGTTCGAGCAAGGCATCGCCAGGAGCCGAGACTCTCTCGGGCGCTTCACCAAGCAGCTTGAGACACCGTCTTCCGGCAAGGGACTCGACAACATCAAGACGGGTGTTGACAAAGTCCGTGACAGCCTCGGAAGGTTTGCCAGCGATTCTCAGAAGGACTTCGACCAGGTCGACTCCGCCAGCAAGAAGGTTTCTCTTGAGAACCTCGGTAATGGTGTTCAGTCGGTAGCCAGCAAGTTCAAAGCGTTGTCAGTAGTTGGTGTCACAGCCCTGGCGACGATCACCAACAGAGCAGTCAGCGCCGGTCTCAACTTCGCCAAGTCGTTCACGTTCGCTCCGATCATGGATGGTTTCCGTGAGTACGAGACGAACATCAACTCGATCCAGACGATCCTGGCTAACACCCAGCAGGCCGGAACGACGCTCGACGACGTCAAGCATTCTCTGAATGAGCTGAACCACTACGCCGACCAGACGATCTACAGCTTCTCGGAGATGACCAAGAACATCGGCACCTTCACGGCTGCCGGTGTTGACCTGAAGACCTCTACCGCGGCGATCAAGGGTATCGCCAACGTTGCAGCCATGGCTGGCGCGAATTCTGAAAACGCGTCGCACGTCATGTATCAGCTCTCACAGGCCATTTCCTCCGGCACAGTTACGATGGAGGACTGGACCTCTGTTGTTAATGCCGGAATGGCAAGCAGTGGCTTCCAACGTGCTCTGGCGATGAACGCCGAGAAGCTTGGAACGCTGAAGGACGGTGCCGTAAAGCTCAACGGCGCCATGAAGACTGTGACCGTCAACGGTAAGTCGTTCACCGAATCCATCAGGATGAAGCCTGGGCAGAAGCCATGGCTTACTGACAAGGTTCTCCTTCAGACGCTGAAGCAATTCACCGGCGATCTCACCGATGCTCAGCTCAAGGCCGAAGGTTTCAGCAAGTCTGAGATCAAGATGATCCAGGCCCAAGCCAAAGCCGCGAAGGAGTCCGCGACTCAGGTCAAGACTCTTACGCAGCTGTGGGATACCACGAAAGAAGCTCTGGGATCTGGCTGGGCGACTACCTGGCAGACCATCTTCGGTGACTTCTCCGAAGCCAAGGGTCTGTTCACCGGTATCAGCAACTCCATCAGCAAGGTCGTAAACAACTCTTCCAACGCCCGCAACAAGATGTTGTCGGATTGGAAGGAGCTGGGTGGGCGAGACGACCTCATCAAGGGTATTACGAATGGCATAAAGGCGTTCGCCTCCGTCGTCAAGCCCATTCATGACGCATTCAGGGAGATCTTCCCTGCGACAACCGGTAAGCAACTCGCCGATCTGACCAAGCGATTCGCCGACTTCATGGCGAAGCTCAAAATAGGAAGTGATACAGCTGAGAAACTGAAGCGCACCTTTGCGGGTGTGTTTGCAGTCTTTGGTATTGCATGGGATGTCATCAAGGGCGTGGGAAGTGTCCTCGCTCATCTCTTCGGAGTTATCACTCACGGTTCTGGAGGGTTCCTCAACCTCACCGCCAGGATCGGCGATTTCCTCGTCGGCCTCAAGAAGGCGATCGAATCCGGCAACGGTCTGACAAAGTTCTTCCAGGGACTCGGTACGATCCTCGCCATTCCGATCAAGCTCCTCCAGGCAGCGGCGAGGTGGATCGGCGCCCTGTTCGAGGGCTTCGACGGCTCCAAGGCCGAGGGCGCCATATCTGGCGTCACCACCAAGCTTGGGCCGTTCGGTAAGCTCCTTGAGCTGGTCAGCAAGGGCTGGAGCAAGCTGGTCGACATGATCAGCAACTCCGGGAGCATATTCGGCCCGATCAGCGACAAGATCACCAGCTTGATGCAGAGCATCGGCCCGGCGATCACGAACTTCTTCTCCGGTCTGAACTTCAGCGATATTCTCAACGGGATCAACACGGGTCTGTTCGCAGGCTTGATCCTCATCGTCAAGCACTTCATCGACAAGATCAAGGGCGGGGGCGATATTGCCTCCGGCTTCATCGAGACGATCACCGGTCCGTTCGAAGCCCTGACGGGAACCCTGGAGTCAATGCAGGGAACCCTCAAGGCGACGACACTCCTTGAGATCGCCATCGCCATCGGCATCCTGACCCTGTCGGTTTCGAAGCTGTCGACGATCGACGCGAACGGACTCACTCGGGCCTCTACGGCCATGGCGGGAATGTTCACGCAGCTCATCGGATCTCTGGTCATATTCCAGAAGTTCGTGGGTACTGCGGGCTTCGCCAAGATGCCGTTCATCATGGCATCGCTGATTCTTCTGGCGGGTGCCGTCCTTATTCTGGCCCAGGCAGTCAAGCAGTTGTCGACGCTGGACTGGAATAGCCTGGCGAAAGGCCTCACGGGAGTTACGGTACTTCTGGGCGGTTTGTTCGCAGTCATGAAGTTCATGCCGCCTTCGTCGGGAATGATATCTACAGGCCTCGGCCTGATCGTTCTCGCTGGGGCGGTCAAGATCCTGGCCAGTGCGGTCGGCGACCTCTCCGGTCTCAGCTGGAACGAGCTCGCGAAGGGCCTGGTCGGAGTCGGCGCTGTTCTCGGTGCCCTTATCCTCCTCACCAAGTTCGCAAAGGCGGACGCTGGCGGTATCGGCCAGGGTGCGGGGATATTGCTGCTGGCGGCAGGGGTCAAGATCCTCGCCAGCGCCGTCGAGGACTTCTCGAAGCTCTCGTGGGCCAACATCGCTTCGGGCTTGGTGGCTATGGGCGGTGCTCTCGGCATCGTCACAGGTGCCTTGATGCTTATTCCGCCGGATGCTGCCCTCGGCGCTCTTGGTGTGTTGGGCGTCGCCATATCCCTCGGGATGATCGGTGACGCGCTGGAGCAGATGGCTCAGTTGAGTTGGGCCAACATCGCATCGTCCCTCACGGTGATGCTCGGTGCTCTCACCATCATCGCCGCTGCCCTGATCGTTATTCCTCCAGAGGCTCCTCTGGCCGCTCTGGCGATTCTCGGTGTGGCTGCCGCTCTACTACTCATCGCACAAACCCTCACCCAGTTCGCAGCATTTTCCTGGGAAGAGATCGGCAAGTCGATGCTGCTGCTCTTCGGCACATTGACTCTGATTTCTGCGGCGATGATTCTCATGACGGAGGCACTTCCGGGTGCTGCCGCCCTGCTTCTCGTCGCTGCGGCACTGGCGGTTCTCCAGCCAGTTCTCGCCGCTTTCGGTCAGATGTCCTTGGCCGAGATCGGTAAGAGCCTTCTGATGCTGGCTGGCTCGCTCATCGTCATCGGAGCCACGTCCGCCATATTGGGTCTGTTGTCTCCGCTGATCGCGGCATTCGGCATCGCTCTCGGCATCCTGGGCGTCGCCTTGCTTGCTGCTGGCGCTGGCGTATATCTGTTCGCATCCGGTCTGGGCATCCTTGCCGCAGTCGGTACAGCAGGTGCGGCAGCGATCATCGGTATCGTCAGTGGTCTGATCGGTCTCATTCCTCAGCTCATGAAGGAGATCGGCGAGGGTGTTGTTGCGTTCGCTGGTGTGATCGCAATGGCAGGACCGGCGATATTCAAGGCGATGACTACGGTTATCGGGGCGATGATCAGTGCGATCGCCGTTCTGACTCCTAAGATCGTCAAGACTCTCTTGGTTATGCTCACCATGCTGCTTCAGCAGCTGGCGAACTACGTACCCAAGATGGTCACTGCGGGCATGCGCCTGATCACCGGTGTTCTGAATGGTATCGCGGCTAATATCGGGAAGATGGTTACGGCAGCGACTAACGTCGTGGTCAACTTCCTCAATGGTATTTCCAAGAACCTCCCTAGGGTCATCGATTCCGGCGTGAAGCTGATTCTTAGCTTTATCAATGGAGTAACCAAGGCGATCAACCAACATTCGGCTGAGTTGGGTGCCGCTGGCGGTAAAATGGCCGTAGCCATCATCAAGGGTATGGCCAAGGGACTCGCTGCCGGTCTCGGCGAGATCAAAAATGCTGCGATCGATGTTGCTAAGAGCGCACTGGACGGAGCGAAGAACTTCCTGGGTATCCATTCACCCTCGAAGGAATTCGAGAAGATCGGTAAGTACGTCATCGACGGTTTCCGCAAGGGACTCGACGGGAACAGAGGCCAGATTGACGACGCCTTCAAGTATCTGTCGGACATGCTTAAGAAGATGGCCAAGGATGCGAAGGCGACGAAGAAGGAGCGCGAGAAGGCCGCTGCGGCGTACAAACTCCTCGACAAGAGCTACAAGGACGAGCACAAGAAGCTCGATCAGCTTGCCGACAAGTACGACAAGTACACCGACAAGATCAAGGATGCCAAGCAGGCACTCGCGGATATCAAGAAGACCCGCGACGACTTCAAGAAGCAGATAACGGATCAGTACTCTGTACTGCCCGATATTTCTTCAGACACTTCCGTTGCGTCCTACGAGTCCGATCTCAAGACGCAGATCGAGAAGACCAAGCAGTTCGCCAACACTCTCCAGAGACTGCGAGACCTCGGTCTTAATGACGAGGCATATAAGCAGCTTCTGGGCAAGGGTATTGACGCTTTGCCGTTCGCCAATCAGCTTCTTGCTGGCGGTAAGAGTGCGGTCAACGAGATCAACAACCTCGACAGCCAGCTGGCAACCGCGGCCAAGGCTCTCGGTAGTTCGGCATCCAGCGAGCTTTATGACGCTGCGGTGCAGTCTGCTGCCGGGCTCGTCAAGGGTCTGGAGCTTCAACAGAAGAACATCGAGAAGCAGATGGACAAGATCGCCGATGCGATGGTCAAGGCCATCAAGAAAAAGCTCGGCATCAAGTCCCCGTCGAGAGCGTTCATGGAGGTCGGTGGATATTCTGCCGAGGGAGTCGCTGTTGGTCTGAGCGAAATGTCTGGTGTCGTGGCTAAGGCTGCCGCGGATACTGGGCAGACCGCTATCGATTCTCTGCGGAAGTCGATGACTGGATTCTCTGATCTGGTTGCTGGCCCGATCGATATTCAACCGGTTATCACTCCGGTTCTCGATCTGTCCAACGTGAAAGAGAATGCCGGTCAGATCGGGACTCTTCTCGGTCGTCAGGTATCGGTGGACGCTGCATATTCCAAGGCTGCGGCAATCGCCAATGCCAGGATGGCAGCACATGAGACGCCCGATATTCAAACGACGTCGACTGCCCCTCAGCTCACGTTCAACCAGTACAACAACTCGCCGAAGCCTCTTTCTTCGGCCGACATCTACCGTCAAACCAACAACCAGCTGTCTAGAGCGAAGGGAGCTCTGTCGACTAGTGCTAACAAGAGTGGAAGTTAGTACGCCTCAGGGCGACCTGCTCAGCTTTCAGCTCGATGATGACGAGGCTTCGTACCTCATTCAGGACATCGATGGGCTGGATCCGGTGAAGGCTACGATCACATCAACGGCCTTCGCCGGACTGGACGGGACGCAATTCCAGTCCGCTCGGCGAGAAGAACGCAATATCGTCATAACCGCAGGCCTCAATCCGAATCCCCTGACGGAAACGGTGCGAAGCCTGCGGAATCGTCTGTACGCATTTTTCATGCCTACGACGAAGGTGGACCTCACATTCTACGACGACGAAGGTCCGGACGTTACCATATCCGGAGTAGTGGAGGATGCTCCTTCGCCCCTGTTTACTCAGGAACCGGCGATGAACATCTCTGTAACCTGCTTCAAGCCGGACTTTCTGGATGTGGTGCCGGGTCATATCGGTGACGGAATGACGACTTCTGGGTCCTCGGGAAGGCTCATTGCTTACCCGGGGACTTCGAAGACGGGTACCGTGATCACACTCAACGTCGACCGGACGTTGAGCGATTTTACGATCTATCACCAACCGCCGAACGACGATCTGCGTCAGCTCGATTTCTCGGCCTCTCTTGTTGCTGGTGACATTCTGGTCATCAACTCCGTCACCGGCAGCAAGGGGGTGACCTTGACCCGAGGCGGGACCATATCCTCACTCCTCTACGGCAAGTCTCCTCAATCCAGTTGGATTGAGCTCTTGCCTGGAGACAACGTCATCACCTTCTACGCAACTGGCGCGGGGATTCCGTACACCCTCGATTATGTGGCCCGGTACGGAGGACTGTGATGGAGCTTTACACACTCGATCCTCTCCTCCGCCGGGAGTACATGGTCGAAGAGTTCGAATCGCTTATCTGGACTGAAAGGTTCCAGCAGTACGGCGATTTCCAGCTCGATATCCCGTCGACTCACCGAGCAAGAAGTCTTTTGAAGACAGACACATATTTGGCTACCGACAAGTCCAACTATGTGATGCGGGTTGAATCGGTCGAAGACGACGTGAACGGAGACGGAGAGAAGATCCTTGTCGTAAAGGGTCGTTCTCTTGAAGTCCTTCTCTACGACCGAGTCGCGTACATAGCCAATGCTGCGACTCAAACGACCGACGGTAGCGGCAACAAGGTAGACATCAAATGGACTATCACAGACAAGCCTGCTGATGTGTGTCGGAAGATCTTCCATGATATTTGCGTCACTGGAATCCTCGATCCCAATGACGTGATCCCTTTCATCAACGAAGGAACGTTCCTTCCGGATGACACAATCGTGGAGCCGATCGATCCGATCACTGTAGAGATTCAGCCCTCTACTGTCTACGACGCGATCCTTCAAGTCGCGCAGGTCTGGAACCTTGGTTTCCGCCTGCTCCGCCAACAGGACATGTCGAAACTCTGGTTCGATATTTATGTCGGTAGCGATCGAACCACTGCTCAAACTGTACTGCCCGCGGTTGTCTTCTCTCCGGACATGGACAACTTGCAGAACACTAAAGAACTGACGTCCATCGACGGGGCAAAGAACGTAGCTTATGTGTATTGTCCTGACGGTTTTGAGATGGTCTTCGCTGAAGGTGTCGACCCTGAAGTCGAAGGTTTCGAGAGGCATGTTCTACCTGTAGATGCCAATGACATCACGGCCGATTCGGTAGCTGATGTTTCTGCAGCCCTTCAGCAGCGTGGGTATGAGGAACTGGCGAAAAACCGCACCTATCAGGCGTTCGATGGCGAGATCAGTCAAAGCAGTCAGTACATCTATGGGACGCATTACAATCTCGGCGACGTGGTTGAAGTGCGAAACATAGACGGAGTCACCAACTACATGCGGGTGACCGAGCAGATATTTGTGAGCGACAAGGAAGGCGATCGGTCTTACCCGACGCTCACTCTCAACACCTTCATCAACACTGGTTCTTGGCTGTCCTGGACCAGCAACAAGACATGGGGTGACTTCAGCGCGGACACCGATTCCGTCTGGGGCAACCAAGCCTGATATTCACAAGGGAGGTTTGACATGGCTGTCGGAGATCAGGCAACAGCCGCTGGTTATCCGACCGTACCGGATACCGGCGAGGAGGGGCGAGTTCGCTGGGGCGGTCGAGAGATCAACCGAACCCGTGACTTCATCGCTCAGGTGAAGGCCCTCATTCCGACCGGCAAGGCTGCGTTTCGCACCTCGTCGGGGATCTCTTCGGGTACCGCGGATCCCACTGGCGGTAACGACGGGGACATCTACTTCAAGATCATCGGTTAAAGGCGATTGGAGTGCGTAAGCCATGACCAGTTGGGATTACACCAACAGTGAGGGCGGAACACTCCGCATCACCGACACGGGAACCGATGTTGAATTCTGGTTCAAGGCCAAGTGGGAAAGCGATCACTGGGACAACCTAGGCTTCAGCTACACGGTCAACGGTTCCACTCACAACACGACGATCGACTACCCCACCGGCGCCGACTGGAAGAAGGTAGGGTCTGCGAACGTAACGGACTCGCAGACTGTCACGCTCAAACTAACCACCGACACCAATGTTTCGGGTATCGGTGGTCCGTCTTCATTCAGTCACAGCATCGCTCGTGACACGGTTCCTGGCGCACCGTCTACTCCTGCCATATCCGGCATCAAGGCGACGTCAGTAGTCGTCACATTCAAGGACGGTTCAAATGGCGGAGACGCCATCGATTCCCGTCAGATCAGGTACGATAACAACTCGGATGCTTCGTCCGCCACAACCGTCAGTTCAGACGGTTCGACGACCATCTCGGGACTCTCGCAGGGCACTACCTACTATTTCTGGGCCCGGACTCACAACTCAGTGGGTTGGGGTCCTTGGTCCGGTAGGGCCAGTGCAAAGACCCAGGCGGTTCCTACAGCGCCGCAGGCTCCGCTGCTTTCGAGCATCACAGCAACAACGGTAGACGTCGCCTTCTACCCCAACAGCGATGGCGGCAGTGCGATCACGGCTTGGCAGATTGGGTGGGGGAACACGGCTCTCGGGCCGGCCCAATCGGTGTCAGCGTCTTCGCCTCAAGTACTCACAGGTCTAACCCCTGGTATCACGTACTACATATTCGTCAGGGCTCAGAACTCTGTCGGGTGGAGTGCGTGGTCGAAACCCACGATGATGAAGACTGTGGCTGGGGCCTATATTCTGGATGGGTCCACGTGGAAACTGGCCGTTCCTTATGTGAACGTCGGGGGGACGTGGAAGAAGGCAGAAGCATGGGGCCGAGTTGCCGGTACCTGGTCAAGGACAACTTAACAGCTGTCTCTCATCATGGGTAAAATTAGGGGAGGATTGTTTAGTGGACAACTGGCTCCAGATTGTCTTGACTTCGGTCAGTACTGTTCTTGCTTCGTCAGGCTTCTGGGCCTATCGGAGTAGCAGGAGCAGTACGAAGAACGCAACGACTCGTCTCCTGATGGGTATCGCTTACGAGCACATCATGACGTTCGGAGTTGCCTATATTCGCCGAGGATGGGCCACCAGGGACGAGTACGAAGAACTCCGTAAGTACTTCTACGAACCATACAAGGCTCTCGGCGGAAATGGCTCTGCGGAACGGGTCATGAACGAAGTTGAGAAGCTTCCGTTCGGACCCATGAACCCACAGTACGAAGCTACATTCCACAGAAGAGAGTCGAGGGAAATCAATGACGTCCGAGTCGTCACACGCCAAGCAGACGCCGATGCTCAGTAACGGCGCCTACAACGTGGTGAAGAGGTCTGCCACGATCGTGCTCCCGGCGCTGAGTGCTCTCTATATCGCGCTGGCACAGATCTGGAACTTCAACCACGTCGATCAGGTCGTTGGTACGCTGACGGCTCTGAACACCTTTCTTGGTGTGATCATCCAGCTCTCCAAGAAGTCGTACTACGCCAGCAGCGCTCCGTACGTAGGAGAGATCAAGGTCCAGAATTACGGAGAGAAGAAGGTGTTCTCGCTTGTTGTGGACGGCGATCCGGAAGAGCTTGAGAACATGAGCTCTGCCAACTTCAGGGTCAACAGCGACACGGGGGAAACCCCCATCGTCAACCCGCCAGCATCTCAGTAGGGAATCTGACATGAGCGTCACTGCAAAGGTCATCTGCGCATCGAAGAGCGAAAGAGGCGAAGGGGATAAGCGACAGGTACTCGTCACCTTCGCTCCGGACTATGTGGACGGGCGAAACAAGGAGTGGTCTCTCTTCGCCCCGAGTCTTTCGCAGAGCATGACTCTTAAGGGTGTCGCCCCCAACAAGTTCGAACCTCGGAAGGCATACACGCTCACGTTCGAACCGTCAGACGAATAGGTAATTACCGTTCACAGGGGTCGCAGGGATTACACGCCCTATAATGAGACCTCTACGAAAGGAACGGTAATGACCTACCGATTCGAACGCGTCTTCAAGACCGACCCCTCCGCCCTGGAGGAGGAGATCCACCGTGTACTCGCCAAGATGGCTGAGATCGACGACCCCGCCGACGACAGGTACAAGATCCTCAACGACCAGCTCAAGCAGCTGCACGCGATGAAGGAGGCCGAAACCTCCCACAAGCGCGTCAGCCGCGACCAGCTTCTCGCTGCGGGTGTGCACCTCATCGGCATCGCCGCGATCGTCAACTACGAGCGACTCCACGCGATCTTCTCCAAGGCCGGACCGATGGTTCTGAAGCCGTTCAAGTCGTAACACCTGCCGCACTGAAGTGAAGTCAAAATGAGAAGCCATGCGAGAGCTAACACCTCTTACATGGCTTCTTGTTTTTTGTCTTTCGGGGATCGCACGAAAAACAGCTCCTATAATGAGACCCTTACGAAAGGATCTGGAATGCTCAAAGCGCTTGTTCGATCTTTGACGTTCTACGCGTTCTCAACCATCAACCTCATCTACGCATACCGCGTCCTGAAGCACGAACTGAAGAAGCTTGCCGAGACCGAAAAGGCCGACAACAAGTGGCACTACGTCGCAATCAGGCTTGCGCGCGGTGAGTACAACAAGATGGATTCGAAAGCGTTCGAACAGATGAAGTTCGATTTCAAGTTCAACGATATCGCAGCCCAGTACCACGCAGACGCTCACATCAAGAGCTGACACAAGTCAGAAACCTAAGTCCCAGCCCCACATGGGTTTAGGTTTTACCTTTCGCAGGATTTACACGCCTTATAATGAGACCCCTACGAAAGGAATTTCGATGCAGCACGCATATTCGTACCTCGGTTCCCGCCTCCACCTTGTCCTGGAGGAAGAGATCGCGGAAGGCTTTAACCGTGTGACCGACGCTTTCTTCGCTGCTCAGTTGAAGTTCAAGGAGGAATACGGCATCCAATGGACGCCCGACCTTCCCTTGAATATCGCTACCAGCGAAGAAGACCTCGACGCATACCACAAAGTCGGACGCGTGATCAACCTTCTCGCCGAGATCAACGGTGATGGAATCGAGATTTCCGAAGAAGAATGCACATCGGATCATCTCATTCGAGTCTGATCTCAAAAGCCTCTGAATCCCTACAAGGGGTTCATGCTTTGCCTTTCGCGTAGAATACACGTCTTATAATGAGACCCCTACCGATTGGACCCGCTATGTTGAAGCGATACGCGATCCAGGCCCGCCTCGTCAAGAACCAGAAGAAGACCGAAGACTCCGACCCCACCATGGCCGACGCTATCGGCGAATCCAGCGCTCGACTCGTAAACGAGTTGGCTAAGGACTTCGTCAAGTACACCGCCGGTGCGGTTGCCGGAGCCGTCGTCCTCTATAAGGTTGTTGACGCGCTGAGCCAGATCGCCGTCAAGAAGACCAAGAGCGCCGACAACGAGAAGTGATTCTAAGCCCAGACCCCTACATGGGGTTAGGGTTTACTCAAAACGAAACTACCAACAAGGAAGTGGCTTCCATGCGTAACTGCTCGATGTGCGATGCGAAGATCATCAAGAAGGACAAGCGGAAGAAGCACCGGAACTTAAAACGGTTGATCTGTCGCTGGTGTGCGAGTATGTGGGTGCACGACTGCTGCTAGTTCCACCAAAACCGTCAAAATGGGAAGTGGTTTTGTGCAAAGTCTCGCGTACTTCTTCGTGATCCTTGGCGGCTTGGCAGTCATGGGTGAGGAATTCTCCTTGGCACTTTGTCTGTTCATCATAGCTTTCGCTGTTAGGGAAAGGGATTGATCATGGACGTCAAGATCATCATCGCGCCTTTCTACGGGCAAGCGGTTCTGTTCGCCCAACTGATGAGGTGGAGCAGAAATGAAGTGGTCATTCTGACCAAGGAAGAACATCTCTTGGGGAGGAGATTCAACGGCCGAGAAGTCTGGTGGCTCGATCGCATGTGGCCCTGTCGAACACACGAGGACGTATGGTATATGGAACGGATGATGCAGATCGCTCGGATCAATGGGGCTGACATTCGTAGGTGGTGGACCTAATTTAAAGAGTCGCATCAGATACATGCCTTAAGATGAGACCCCTACGAAAGGACCCACAATGCCCCAGCAGAACAACGACCCCATCCTCATTACCGTTAAGGACGGCCACTGGCTCGCTCACACCGAAGAACCCCGCAGCGCTCGAAGCATCTGGCTTTATGCCGTGCTTCAGCGGCAGGGTGGAATCGCCGAGAGCGTCGAAGACGGCTCGTACCGCTACAACGTGAGGCGGCGAGGATTCCGACTGGAAGCATCGTTGACCAAAACCGAAGACTGATCTCAGACCCGACCCCCGCAAGGGGTTAGGGTTTAACCGTCAAAATGGGAGGCTGCGTAATGGAATTGGCAGTGACGCTCAACGAACTCGTGAACGATCCTTGGTTCGTGCTGTTCGCTCCGGGCGGTATAGTCCTAGTCGTAGTGATCTTGGTGTTGCTGGGTAAAGGCGACATCGACCTGTAGGGGGTTCGTGCTCAAGCCCGACCCCTACATGGGGTTTGGGTTTAGCTTTTCACAAAATTCCCCGCCGGGGTTTTCCAGAAATCTTTCACAGGAGGACCAATGCCCGTCTCTCCCAAGACCGTCGCCTTCGTGCTCTGTCTTCTCGCCGGTCTGTACCTCATCTTCACGGGGTCTCTCATCATTGGTCTGATCCTCGTCGGCCTGGCGATCGTCATACCCGCCGCATAGATCAAATCCAGTCCCAGGGGTCGCACGAAAAACACGCCCTATAATGAGACCCCTACTATGGATTGGAATCCACCATGTCCGAGAAGACCGCCTCCACCCCCGAAACCCCCAAGACCTCCAAGTTCGCCGCAAAGCTGAACAGCCTCAAGCCGTCCAACATCGGCGACGAGAAGAGGGACGCCGTCATCCGACGCATCAAGTTCGCAGCCGCGTACACTGGTGCGTTCGCCGCCGGAGTCCTGACCACCGTCGCCGTTCTGAACGCCAAGAGCATCCTCAGCAACGAGAACGAGGAGTCCGAGGAGACCGAGGGCGAGGAGAACACCGAAGACTGACCTCACCCATCCCAACCGGAAATCAAAGCCCAGACCCCCTACAAGGGGTTTGGGTTTACGTTTTAGGAGAGGTAGGAGTTGAAGTTCCTAGCCGGGTTTTTCCTGGGTATCGGCGTAGCCACATATCTGGGACTCGACCTCAAGAACTACACACCCGAGCGCGGCCAGCGTCTCATCAACGCTCTGAAGGGGAAGTCGGCATGAGCAAGGAAGTCGCGAAGAAGAGCAAGGCCAAGTTCATGCTCAAGCTGATGGCCGTCGCGGCTCTCGCCGGGGCCGTCTGGAGCATCGCGCTCCGCATCATCGCGGGCGACGACAACCGCTGGGAGAACTGACATGTCTCAGGGGGACGAGAAGGTCTACACCATCC
>Ga0182006_1000331_pt1 | contig 40935 bp, 28 predicted proteins | sample Sormic07211104_1_FD_123022 | JGI IMG/M metagenome (GOLD analysis project Ga0182006, IMG submission 123022) | Rhizosphere microbial communities from Sorghum bicolor, Mead, Nebraska, USA - 072115-104_1 MetaG | ecosystem: Host-associated > Plants > Roots > Rhizosphere | place: USA: Nebraska...
CATTAGTCATGGTTGTGTACGGGTAGAAAAACCATTGGAGCTTGTATTGGCGCTGTTTGGACAGAATGATAAATACGAACAGATCAAACGAGCCATGAGCAGCGGCTATCCTAAAGCTAAATTCATTGGGCTACCTAAACCGGTTCCCATTTGGATTACCTATTTTACGGCATGGGCGGATCAGAATGGCTTGATCCATTTGTATAAAGATGTTTATCAACTGGATCCTCTGGTGTACAGGACTTTGTTGTAATCTGTAATTGATGCCAAGCTTTGTTTTTTTCGGGCACTTTTATTCGGTGTCTTCGGCAGCGGAATGGGTGAGGACTTGCTGGTACTTTTGCTCGTCAAATTCATTTTCACTTTTGGCAATCACAATGGTTGCAATACCATTACCGATGAGATTGGTGATGGAGCGGGCTTCTGACATAAAACGGTCTACACCCAAAAGTATGGCTACATTCTCAATAGGCATGATCTTTAAGGAAACCAGTGTGGTACTCAATACAATAAAACCACTTCCTGTTACACCAGCAGCACCTTTGGAAGTGACCATTAATATGCCCATTGCAGTGAGCTGCTGCCAGATACTAAGTTCAATGTTGAATACTTGTGTAAGGAAGATCAGGGCCGCGGACAGGTAAATAGAGGTGCCATCCAGGTTGAAAGAATAGCCGGTAGGAATGACCAGGCCCACTACGGATTTGGAACAGCCAAACTTTTCCATCTTTTGCATCATACTGGGCAGGGCCGATTCAGAGGAAGAGGTACCCAGTACCACCAGGATTTCCTGACGGATGAATTTAAGATAAGCCCATAAACTGAATTTATAGCGGTAACAGACCAGGTTTAGGATGACAAAAATAAACAGAATGCAGGTGAGGTAGACCGTGAACATGATTTTGGCCATGGGCAACAGGGTGTGGAGACCATAGTTGCCAACGGTAAAAGCCATTCCGCCAAAGGCTCCGATGGGGGCTAGTTTCATCACGAACTTCATCATGTTGAAGAGCACCTGCGAGATTTTTTCAAATCCGTGGAGTACTGAGGCGCCGGACTCCCCCATTTTGCTCATGCCGAAGCCAAACAGGATGGCAAAAAACAAGATCTGCAGGATATCTCCCTTGGCAAAGGATTCTACAATGTTGTGCGGAACGATATGGGTCACGAATTCCAGCCAGTTGATACTGTCAGTAGCCAATGGTACGACATCTTTGATCTTTTCATGTACCGGGGTAACACCTTTGCCAGGTTTCAGGACATTAGCAACCAGCAACCCGATAAAAAGAGCAAGGGTGGTCATGATTTCAAAATACAGCAGCGCTTTGCCGCCTACACGACCAACTTTTTTCATGTCGCCCATTTTTGCAATACCCAGTACAATCGTGAAGAAGATAATGGGCGCAATGAGCATGCTGATCATATTGATGAACGTCTTGCTGATGGTTTGGGCCGTGGGTGCAAAAGACGGAAAGTAGGCGCCTACTTCTATACCTAAAAGGATGGCTAAGATGACTTGAAAGGTCAGGTTGCTGAAGATTTTTTTCATTGTTTGCGCTGGTTAATCGCTGTTTGGTTTAAAACAACAGCACCAGGAGGCTGGTGCTGTTGTTGGAGGTTGAATTTAAGACAATTTCTTAGAAGAAGGATAATTATTTTCCCAGCGAGATCAGGTTGCTGAATAAGCGATAGGCTCCGGGAACCCCGGCCGGCAGTTCTCTGAACATAGAAAGGCCGGTGTAAACAAAGTTTCCTTTTCCATATTTGGCCACCAGTAAACTTCCGTCCAGAGGTTTTTCTCCCGGATCGTTAGCCGAAAGTATGGCTTCGTATTCTTTGCTCCATTGATTGGGGAAATAGAGGCCTCTTTCCTGTACCCATCCTTCAAAATCCCTGGAGGTGATCTTGTTTGGCGTGTTAAGAACGGCGTGATCTGGATGCAGGAACCTCACTTCCGCACCTTCTACGGTAACACGGTCTGTAGAAAGTTTTAGCGGGTAGGGTCCGGGATTGGTTTTTACATCGCTATAGGTATTGTATTGCACAATCAGATTACCTCCGTTTTTTACATATTCCATCAGTTTGCCATGATAGAAACCTATCCTGTCGAGGGTATTATAAGCTCTTACACCGGTAATGACAGCATCAAATCTGGCCAGGTTTTCTGTATTGACATCGGCATCTTTGAGCAGGGTTACCTCATAACCGATTTGTTGCAGGCTGCGTGGAACCTCATCGCCCGCGCCCATCAGATAGCCTATCTTTGAACCTTTCTTGATCAAATCCAGTTTAACTACTTTGGCCGTTGCGCCGGGGAAAAGGACTTGTACCGGGATGTGGTTATAATTGATCACATTGATGCCCTTGCTGTAATCTTTACCATCGAGGTTTACGATGGCTTGTATTTCAGCTTCACTGGCACTGGCGGGCGGGTAAAGACTAAAGTTTGCCGTTTGTTCGGCCTGATCGGTATCAATCTGGAAAGGAATGGCTGCGGGTTCCGAACGCCAGCCTTGTGGTAGTTTTAAAGCTACACTTCCTTGTATATTGGCTTTACCGGCTTTGACAAAGACGGTGATTTGTTTAGGTTCCTGCCCGCTGAACATATAGACATTTTCTGCAATATTGGCAAATACAGGAGGAGTAACAGATAGGGGCTGGTAGAGTTCCCCGTTGACCGGATCGTTATGCTTGTAAAGAACAGGTAAGGTATAGCTGAAGGTTTGATCGCCGATACCCAGGGTCAGACTGACCTTCGCTTCCGGATTGTTTTCAGGAAGGCCTACATCTTGTTGTTTGTTGATGAAGAACAGGCTCAGGGAGTCTTTTTGCTTTAGCCAGTAGGGCTGTGAAAAGTCGGTATTTAAAGGTACGGTTACACTGGCTTTGAATTTCCTGCCTTGTGAATTTTCCAGAGCGGCATTAAGTGTAGAATCTGATCCCTGGAATGGAAAGGAAATCTTACGGAGCTGAACCGGCACTTTAGACCGGTTGATCACTTCAACTTGTACCTGCAGGTTGGCGCCGGGTGTTACGGAATACGTACCGGCAGTAGCTTCCATATAGAGCCCCAGACTTTCTTTGATCACCTCCTGAAGTTCCTCCAGTTTTCTTTGTTTCCAGAAGCTTTCGGGTAATTTCTGCAGTTCAGCTCTTGCCGATAGCAGGTCGGGAACGATGGCCGATGGGTTAGCCGCATTGTAACCAGCTATTGCCCTGGAAATGGCCTGTTCAACTTTACTGCTGTTCTGAACTCTTGTCCAGCTGGTGCTGATGTCTTCGAATAAATCAGCTTTCGCAGGAACACCCAGGGTATGCTGGAAATAGTCAAAGGAGGAGCCACGCGTTCCTGTAGAGCCGAAACCCTGACTTTTGTGCATGCTGCGGCTTTCAGCAGAGATCTCGCCATAGGATTTTCCGAGCAGGGCGTTATATACGCCGACGTCAACTTTAAGCAGGGAAGGGGCAATTTTTTCAAATTCTTTGGGGTCTTTAAATGCCCATGAACTGATGTTCCAAACCAGGCGCCTGGCTTGCCAAACCTCTACATATTTCAATTGCTCGGGGAAACGTTTTGCATCTGCAGCGGCTACAAAGGCATCCTCTGCGAGGATGGAAGATGCACTGTGCTGTCCATGTCCCGCCCTTGAATCTTTGGGAAAGCGGGTAATGATCACATCGGGTTTGAAATTTCTGATCACCCATACCACATCGGCCAGTAGTTTTTCTCTGTTCCAGATGCTGAATACTTCTTCCGGATTTTTGGAAAAACCAAAATCGTTGGCACGGGTAAAGAATTGGTGGCCGCCGTCTGTTCTCCGGGCCTGCAGCAATTCCTGTGTCCGGATCACGCCCAGGCGCTCCCGGATTTCCGGACCGATCAGATTCTGTCCACCGTCGCCTCGGGTTAAGGAGAGGTAGCCGGTATGGTAGAGTTTGTGGTTGGCCATATAGGCGATCAATGTGGTATTTTCATCATCGGGATGAGCTGCGAGATACAATACATTGCCGAGTACATTGAGCCTTTTAAGGTCTTGCAGGATCTTGCCTGCAGCGGGTTTAGCTGGTGCCTGGGCCTTTATGGTCAGGTTTGCAGAAGCCATAAGAATGGTCATGCAGCATGCGGATACAAAATAATGGAATCGTTTCATTATAATGGATTTTGAGTATAAGAAGTGTTGATATCCAATTCTCTCTGTGGGATCAGGAAAAGCAATCTTGGTGTTTTGCCTTGCGCTTTCATAAAATCGGTGGCTTTGCCAAAGCGGAGCAGATCTGGCCATCTATGGTTCTCGAACGCCAGTTCCACCCTTCTTTCCCGGAGCAGTTTATCTGTGAATGTGCCTGGGGTCGCAGAACTTATTGGATCAAGGCCTGCGCGGTGGCGGACCTGGTTGATCAGGTCATAGGATTCCGGTGTATCGCCCAGAGCTTCTGCCAGCATCAGCAATACGTCTGCATAGCGGAACACCATGAAATTATAATCTGCATCGCCTTCATTATAGGCTGTCGTTGTTCCGTATTTCAGAATAAACCGGCCTGCATTTAAAGGGCCGTTTATAGGGTTCATAGAGGCCGCAAGACGCTGATCATTCGGTTCATATGCGGCCTGCATTTCTGCCGTCGGACGGTTTTTATAGGCTCCGGTGCTTTGTACGAGTAATGGTGAAAAGGCATTGGTGAATTTATTGCCTGTATTGGTGCCGCCACCCTTGAACTGAACTTCAAAGATGGATTCTGCGTTGTTCTTGTTCGGTATTCCCCAGAGTTTAGCATAACTGGTCAGCAGGGTGTAGCCGTAATCGCTGATGATGCGCCTGAGGACAGGTATGGCAGCAGATTTGTTACCTGTAGTGAGGTAGATTTTGGCCAGCAAAGTAGCTGCCGCGCCTTTAGTGGCCCTGCCTACATCTGCGCTGCCATATTTTACCGGTAGGTAACTTTCGGCCTGGATGAGATCGGTGGCCAGTTGTTTGTAGATCTCTGTTGCCGACGACTGTGCATAGGTACGGCCTTCTTCTACTGTGATCTCCTTGGTCACCAGAGGTACTTTGCTGAAGTTTACGGCCAGGTTATAATAGAAAAGAGAGCGGAGGAACAAGGCTTCCCCTTTGATCCTGTTCCTCAAGCTCTCGTCCATAGATACGGCATCTATCCGGCTCATTATGATGTTGCAGCGGCTGATGCCGACATAGGTATCCAGATAAGCAGAGGTGACGATTTCTGCTGTGGCCGCATTTTCATTGAAATTATCAATAAGGTTCAGATCAGCACCTAATCCGGTGATATCAGCACCACCATCGGTATTGTCAGAACGCATTTCGTTCATGACCCAGTAGCTTTGGTTATAGGTGCCATCCATTTGCAGGGCTTTGTAAGCTGCATTTACTGCAATCACCATGTCGCCGCTGGTCTTGTAAAATTCATTCACATTTCTTTGTGATATCGGATTCAGATCGGTAAAATCCTTACTGCAGGCCATCAGCAGGCAGGTAAGTATGGATAGGTAAGTCAGGTTCTTTTTCATTGTTCAGTTGTTAGGTTCTTACTCTACTTAAATGAAGCGTTGATTCCAAAAGTGAAATTCTTGGACAGTGGATAAGCGCCGTAATCCTCGCCTTGTACACCAGTGGCTGTGGACTGGTTGTTGACCTCCGGGTTATAACCAATGTATTTTGTCTTGGTAAATAAATTGGTGCCTGAAGCATAGATTCTTAAAGAAGAAAATACTTTGCCAACAAGTTTGTCGGATAAAGTATAACCGATGGTCACATTTCTTAAACGCAGATAAGAGGCATCTTCAACCTGGTAACTGGACGGACGGTTGTTGAAGCCATGCAAATCTCCGAGACGGTCGGCACGTGGTGTTTTTCCATCGCCGGGTTGGGATGGTGAAACCCATCTGTTCAGTTCAAATATATAGGAATTGGTCGCCGCTTCGCCATTTCCAAGGTGTCTTCTGGTTAGATTCAGCACTTCGGAACCCTGTACACCCTGGATCAGGAAGCTCAGCTCAAATCTTTTGTAAGTGAAGCGGTTGGTCATACCATAGGTGAAACTAGGCTGGTAATTGCCAATGACGGTCCTGTCGCTGGCATCAATAACGCCATCTCCGTTTACATCCTTAAATTTGAAATCTCCTGGTCTTGCATTGGGTGCGAGTTTGTCTTTTGGAGCTCTGTTGATCTCGTCCTGACTTTGGTAAATGCCTTCTACTACATAGCCATAATAACTGCCTATCGGATCGCCTATCCGTGTGATATGGCGTATCCCGGCACCTCCGGTACTCAGGATCGGATCGCCGGTAATGCCCAGTTTGAGTACTTTGTTTTTGTTGGTGGAGAAGTTCATGTCTGTGCTCCAGGTAAACCGGCCTTCCAGGTTATGGGTGGTGATGGCGACCTCGAGGCCTTTGTTTTCCACTTCTCCGATATTCCTTAAGGGGTTTGAGTTTCCGTAACCAACCACTGCAGGAACCTGTACATTCAGCAACAGGTCGGAGGTGATTTTCCGGTACCAGTCAAAGGAAACGAAAACCCTGTTCTTAAATAAGCTCATATCCAGACCAAGATCTACCTGCGTGTTCTTTTCCCAGGTCAGATTCGAATTGCTTGGAGTAGAGGGGGCGACACCATTGACCACTACATTCCCCAATACATAATTATAGGGGTTGAGTAAGCCGATAGAGGCATAGTTTGGGATTAGGAAGTTCCCGGTCTTGCCCCAGCTTCCCCTGAATTTGAAATCGCTGATAAAACGGAGCTTTTTCATGAAGGGTTCATCAGATACCCGCCATCCTGCAGAAAAGGAAGGGAAATAACCTACTTTATTTCCTTCTCCGAAACGGGAAGCACGGTCAGAACGAATAGTGGCAGTAAGCAGGTATTTGTCTTTAAAGGAATAGTTTACCCTGCCCAGGTAGGAAACCAATGCCCATTCTTCTTCTGTTGCCGTTCCACCGGTCACTTGTCCACCGCTTACGGTTTGCACCAGATCGTCGGGAAAGTTTTCTGCCTGTACCTGGTTCATCCGGATCTTATTCTTTTGTGCGGTATAGCCCAGTACAGAAGATAGGTGGTGCTGTCCAAAAGTTTTGTCGTAAGAAAGGGTATTCTCTGCGAGCCAGTTCGTTTCAAGGGAAGAATTGGACTGTCCGAAAGGTACGCCTACGGTGGCAGTACGGTCCAGAAAAGCTTTCTCGCGATAGTATTTTCTATTGTAATTGTTGATGTCTGTACCGACCATCAGCTTGTATTTTAATCCTTCCAGGATGCGGTATTCAGCATAAGCATTGGCAAAGGTCCTGAACTGTGTCAGATCGTCGTGGATATACCTCACTACAGCCAATGGGTTACTGGAAGCAGTCATATTGGTCGCTGTCCCGTTTTCGGTGTTCAGGTGGCTTTGGTTATTGGATTGGTTAATTGTACCGTCAGGAAGATAGGGGCTTACCTGTGGAGAGGTAACCAACGCGGTATATACTGCTCCCGGAGGGTCTGCAAAATAAGGTGCACTGGTAGAGCCTCTGGCCTGATCTGTAAAGGAAGGATTCAGGTTGATACCAATTTTGAGGTTTTTTACCGGATCGGACTCCAGGTTAATGCGGAAACTATAGCGCTTGAAACCGGTTTTATCTATAATACCAGCCTGGTTGAAGTAATTCCCTGAAATGTAGTAGCCCAGTTTCTCAGCGCCGCCTGCCAGAGATACACTATAGTTTTGAACGGCGGCTGTTTTGAAAAGAATATCCTGCCAGTCTGTGTCTACACCCGTTGGATTGATAAACGCGGTAGGGAGGTAATAACTGGTATTGGTAGATTTGGTATACCTGACCGAATTGGGATCGTTAATATTAGCCCCTGGAATGTCCTGAAGATAGGCATTGTTCTTGGCCTCCAATACGTATTGGCTAAGTTGGGCAGCATTCATCAGCTTGACTTTATTGGCCAGGGATTGTACACCGTAATAGGAATCGAAATTTACAGCGGTGGTGCCATCTCTTTTTCCTTTTTTAGTGGTGATGATGATGACTCCGTTAGAGCCTCTGGATCCGTAAATGGCCGCTGCAGCTGCATCTTTCAGTACCTCGATCGACTGGATATCTCCGGGACTGATGGTGCCCAGCGGATTGGCAGGGGCCGGGCGGAATGCGACCGTTCTGCGGGCAACATCGCCTTGTATAGCTGATTCGACGTTTTTGGAAACCGGAAAGCCGTCTACAACGTACAGCGGTTCATTTCCTGCGGATATAGATCCAACACCCCTGACCCGGATGGTGGTGGCGGCCCCTGGTTCGCCACTGGGCTCCTGTACCTGTACACCTGGGATCTGGCCCTGTATGGCATTTTCAAAACTGGATACAGGGATATCTTTGATGTTCTTGGCAGTAAGGGTCGAGATAGATCCCGTAAGATTTCTTTTTTGCTGGGTACCGTATCCCACCACCACCACCTCGTTGAGTTTCTGCTGATCGGGCTGCAGCATGACGTTGACTGTGGAAGCACCTGTCAGCTGAACTTCCTTAGTCATATAGCTGATGTAGGAAAATACCAGAATTCCGTTTCCTGTTACCCTGATGCTGTATTTTCCGCTGGCATCAGTTGCTGCAGTGGTGCTGGTGCCTTTCAGCTTAACCGATACACCTGGAATGGACTCACCGTTGATGGCATCGGTTACTTTTCCGGTAATGATCGTTTGTTTACTTTGCAGTGCTGCTGAGGAGGTTTCAGATGCGCTTTCTGGTCTGACTTCAGCCTGTACAACGTCCGTTTCGGGAAAGGGGGGCAGGGCAGAGGTGTTCTTATCATTGGTATTGATGATGTAAAACTGGTCTCCGATTTTTTTATAAGTGATATTGCTTGGGCTCAGCAGGCTTGTCAGCGCGGTTTCTATGGTTTCTTTTTTGATCTCCCGTTTAACCGGGATCTTAATTTTTTCTATCTGTTTACTGTTGAACATGATGGAAACTTTATAGGCTTTTTCCAACTCTTTTAGAACATCTTTCAGTGGTCTGAACTGTTCATTTACAGCTGCATAAGTTCGGACTTTAGTGCCTGTTGCATGGTAGGCAAAAGACTGGGCACGGGCATAGGCCAGCGAGTTGCCCACTATCAGGCAGATAGTGAGCAGGCGTAAAATGGTTACCATATGGGTTCGGTTTGGTTTAGGAATTAGGTTAATTTGATGTTACAATCAGTGTGTCTCCTTTTCTTATAAGTTCTAAATGAAATATTTCTGACAGACCTTTGATCAGCAGGTCTATGTTCTGGGTGGGGGCAGAACCGGATACGCTCATGTTCATCAGTTCTGGTTTTTCTACCTGGATGTTCAGGCCATAGGTGTTGTGTAGCTGTTGCAATACCTCTTTAAGTCTGGTTTTTTCAAAGATCAGTCTGGAGGATTTCCAGGAAGAGTACATCTCCGGATCGACCACTTTTTTAACATAAGTATACCTGGCAGACTGGTACTCTACCAAATCGCCCGGCTTCATGGTGATCACCTTTTCCCGGGCTGGATCAGCAGTTTCCATGCGCAGGGCGATTTTGCCGGAATTCAACACCACCCTGGTTTCCTCTTTTCTTTTGGAGACGTTGAATTCTGTTCCCAGTACCTGCACAGAAGAATGATCGTTCATCCGGACAAAGAATTTCTGATCAGTTTTGGTATGTTTTACTGAAAAGTAAGCTTCTCCGTCTATATGGACCTCGCGATCGCCGTTTGATGGCCAGTGTTTACGGAAGCTTAGGCGGGTATTACCATTCAAAAGAACGACAGAACTATCTGGAAGTACAATTCTTGCGGTCTCTCCGTACTTGGTGGTGTAGCTGATCATGCGGTGGTCATCTTTCAGAAACAGGATACCAGCTGCCGCAACCAGGAGCAGTACCGCGGCAGCGGCCAGCATTTTTGGGCTGAAAAGAGTAAGTTTCCTCTCCGGTTGGATTTGTGTATCTTCTTCCAGAAGAGGCTCAAGCTTCTTCCATGCTGCATCTATCCGTTCCAGATCGTTGGTGTATTTCTTCTTCATCTGCTGTTCCTTTTATGCTAAGACGGTACTCACATGATAATGTACTGGAAAAAGTTAAATTATTTTGTATTATTTTTTTTTGTGTCTGTTTCCCGGAGCCAGTACAGCAAATAAGGCACATTGTAAGCGTGGGTCCAGCCAAAAACGCGTAAGGCATTTCTGACATCCCATTCTGCATATTCTTTTTCCGGGTCCTGAGGAAAGTGACTCACCTGCAACAGGGTTTCTGCCAGTTGCTTTTGCGTGGCAGGGTCACTGAACCTGAGCTTCGCCTGGTCTGTTTTGAGTACTTCCGCGCGTTTTAGTGCCGTATCCAGAAAGCTTTTGTCTTTAGTGAATTCATAGCCAAGCAGTAAGCTGTGGATAGAGGAAAGGTAGGATTCAAAGAAATAACTAACGGGTTCATTGTCCCGGACCGACCTGGCATGTTTCAGCAGGGCGGCTTTAATTTTTTCGTCTTTGGTGATCTGGTAGTATTTTTTCAGTCCCTGTGAGGCATAGACCTGAGAATATCCGTAACGGTCTACCACCAGGCTGTTGTTTTGCTCGGTGCCATTTTGCAGCCTGAGCATCTGGGCTACACGGTCCTGGAGATCGGCCAGGTATTTTGGGTCTTTGGTGGCATCCCAGACTTCTGTCATGTTCCATACGGATAGGTAGAGTCGTCTTCCGGTGAGATCATGATCTCCCCAAATGCGTTTAATATAGGTATCTGCAGTTTGTTTGGCAACATCAAGGCCGCGGTGATCGCCGGTGAGATAATAATCTGCCAACCAGCCTTGCACCCATACGTGTGCACTGAGCACGGCTGTCCAGTGCTGATCTCCGTGTCTTTTGCCAATACCGAGATAAGGGGTAGTGATGTCGTCCATCTCCTTGTTCTGGAAATAATCAAGCGAAGGGTTGGTATCTCCGAAATAGATTGGCTTTTTAGGCCAGTGGATATTGTCTACATCCATGGTATGTTTACTGGTGGCCTGAGCAGCTTTGTAGAAACGGGGATCACCGGTTCTCAGAAAATGCATCCAAAGCATATAATCCTGTGCGGGTTCATTATTCGCCCACATTTCCCATTTATTATTGATGTAATAGTTTTTGTAGTCGCCATATTCGAACATACCGTACCATGGAGCCCAGTTCTGATTGAACAACACCCAGTCCATTTTGTAGTCCATACCTCTTTCAAACTCCTGGAAGTCTTTGCCTCTTGGAGAATACAAACCAAATACCTGTGATTTGGCATACCATTCAGGTATAGCATGAGCTACCGGCGGATCCAGGAAATAGTTGAGAGCCTGCTGGATGGAGGGAGTCTTTACACTGGCGTCATGAAAATAGTAAACCAGTTCACTGGTTTTGGCCAGACCCTGCGCAAAGTTACCCAGGATACCGTCATCTGGCGAATTGCTGTCCCTGGCAAAGCTCATCGGGCCTGCCTGCGGCGCCCAGAGATAGGCCGTGGCAATCTGGTCGCTACCTTGTATATTCAATTCTTTAGGGTATTCTTCGAAGAAATTTTTAACTCCGATCCCAATACCCCATTTTTGATCGGACAGGTCCATCCATCCGCTTGCTTTCGCCTTTTTAAGGGTTTCTTTCTGGTTCTCGGTCAATGTTGCTGAAAAGCCTTCTATCCTTTCTGTTGTAGACGACTCAGGAACCGGGGCCACTTTATTGGGTTTTGGCCCGGTTTGATAGAGACTGGTATTGCCGTTGGCAGGGGCAGAAAATTCATAGATTTTCTCTGCCGGGTTTTCCCACCATTTGCCTTCTTTATAACCAACTTTATATTTTACAGGTCCATTGAGGTGATAGTGCAGGGAAAAACCTGCCGATGCGATCTGGTCATTGGGTTTTGACCAGCCTTCCTCACTGGTTTTTTCTTCAGAAAGGATGTCTTTAGACTGTGTTGCTATCCTGGCATGTTCTCCTTTGATGATCTTGTGCTGATCGGGAACACCGGTATATACAAAGCTATGAATTACCTTTACATACGATTTTCCTGCATATACGTGGATGCGGAGAATAAACGGAGCTGTATTATTGTCTTTTCTGGAATAATGGTATTCTCCTTCCAGCCGGATAATGCCATGCAAAGGACCGGATCCTTTTTCAATAACACTTCTGGTAATGATTGCTTTGGAGGCATCCGGGCCTTGAGGATCAATCAGATCGAGAAAGGCACCACGGTCTTTAAGACCACTGGCGATAATGTCTTTATCGTCAAAGCCATTTTTATCGGTATCTAGCCTGACCACTTCAAAAAAGCCACCATTGTCTTTTTTTATTTTAAAGTTGAGCGGGCCGGTACTGACTTCGGTATAACTGCCCATCGGTTGTACATTTCTGATGACCACGCGGTCGCCCTGGAAAGGATTCCTTTTGACTTCATTACCATATTCGAGTGTATATTGATCGCCGGCATCTGCAAAAAAGAACACCCATATCCATTTGATACTGTTGTTTAGGGGTTGCCAGTTATTGACTTCTGTAATTTGTGAAGGAATTTCTTTTCCGTTTTGGTTCAATAGTCTGACCTGGTCGGGAGAATACAATGCGCCGTTGGGGAAGGGGATACCAAGGGTGATCGGGGCACCTTCTGCATGTTTCTCGATTTTTAGTGGAATGTGCTCTGCGGCCATAGTGGACCGGGTACATACCAGGGTTAGAAAAAGAAGGATTAGTTGTAGCTTGTTCATCGTTGAATTGGTTTAGTTCATTAGGTTAATTTTGGTGGTGGTATAAGGCTGCGGCGCCAAGTACAGCAATGTTTTCCAGCTCAGTAGGTTGTATCTGGATGTGTTGCAGTACAGGTTGATAGGCGAAGTCCTGTAAACCCTTCCAAAGGGCCTCCTTAAAGAAAGGATAGGCCTTGCTCACGGAGCCGCCAAGGATGATTTTTTGTGGATCAATGGCATACAGCACGGCTTTCACTACAGCGGCCACATGTTTGCCGTAGGTGTTGAAAATATTCAGTGCTTCCGGGTTACCCGCCCGGGCCAGGCTAAAGAATTCTTCGCCGCTGCGCTGGTAGAAATGACTAAAAAAATTTCCGCTGCAATAGAATTCAAAATTGTGGTTTAAGTAGGGAAGCATACCAAATTCTCCGGCACCACAGTTTCGGCCCTCATAGAGTTTGTTGTTGCAGATCAGGCCAGCAGCAACGCCTGTACCCAGGATCAGGCCAGCAAGATCTGGACAGTCTTTTCCGCTGCCATAATACCATTCTCCTGCTGCAAAACAATTCGCATCGTTGTTGAGATAAACGGGTAATTTAAAATGTTGTTCGAGTATGTCTTTTAAAGGTACTGCTTTCCAGGAGGGGATGTTCTGCACATCGTATACAATACCTTCCTTGGTATCCAGAATTCCTGGAACACCAACGCCTATTGCTGCTACGTTTTCAGACATGATTTCTTCCAGTGAACGGATGATTTCATGGATGACTTCTTGCTCCGTGCCTGCTGAGGGGATTTTTCGGGATACGATTTTTTGGATCTCCTGATCTTGTACCAGACCGCAGCGTACATTGGTGCCGCCCAGATCTACGCCGATAAGTGAATGTTTAAGCATGGGCTTTTGATTTTCTGAATTTTTTAATGGAGATCACTTCATTTTGAACCAGAGGTCTGGACCAGAAGCCCAGGCTGAAAATATAAGAAAGCATGATAAAGAGAAACAACATTCCGGTTTTTAGGGTGCTGAGGTCGCCAATCCAGCCCACAATTAAAGGAATAATGGCACCACCGCAAATGCCGGTGATCAGAATGCCGGATACTGCGCCATGATGTTCAGACATGGAGTTCAGGGCCAGGGAAATAATAATAGACCACATCACAGAGGCAAAGAAACCGACCATAGGGAAAGCCCAGACCGCAATTTCGGCAGAAGCAAAGAGTGCAAGCAACAGACAGACTATAGCGGCACCGGTAAAAAGAACAAGTACTTTCCTGCTGTCTATGAACTTCAGCAGGACGAGCCCCAGGATGGTTCCGACAGTGAGCAGGCCCCAGAACCAGGAAACAGCTGTTGCCCCACCTGTTTTTGGATCAATGCCATGGTAGGCGTGCAAAAATTCAGACATCCAGTTGGCTACACCTTGTTCAATGCCTACATAGCAGAAAATGGCCAGAAAATAGAGAAGCACTGTGGGATTTTTCAATAATTCTATATTGGTCTTTAGACCACCTACTTTTTCGTCGCCTTTGAGTTCTACCTTGGGGATTCTGACAATGGCAATCACCACGACCATCGCCACAGAAAGAATAGCGAAGATCCAGTACAGCGAAATCCAGGGCAGGTTGGCTGGTACGATGGATTCAAAGAAAGAGATGATGAGGTTAGGACTGCTTACAGGTTTTCCAATATTGGTGACCAGATAGGAATAGACCAGTGGACTTAGAAAAGAAGCCAGTCCAAAAAAGAACTGTCCAAGAACCGAGTTAAAGGCAAAATGTTCTTCGCCGCCTGCAACTCTTAGCAGAGGGTTGATGGCCACCTGCAGCATAGCCATTCCGGCCCCAATAAAGAAGAGCGAGAACATATAACTGAAATATCCGGGTATCAAAACAAAGATCAGTGCACCAAGAAAAGCGATAAAGAAAGCACCGGCCATCACTCTTTTTTCGCCATATTTCTCTACCAGTATGCCGGAAGGAACGGACATGACGCCATAGGCGATAAAAAAAGCAAAAGGAAGTAAAGCTACTGTGGTTAGGTTCAGCTTGAAACTTTTAATGATATCCGGCACCAGTGGCCCAATAATATTGGTTAAAAAAGAAATGACAAAAAAGGTGAGCAGGATAAGCCCCAGGACAACAGGATTTTTCTTCATATCGGTCTTTTTATTTTTTGACCCTTTTATTGAAATCGTTGCGGGTCATTTATATATCAAGACGGAAGGAAACCAGAGTTGTACTGTGTTTTTTTTAAAAATCTGAAAATGTATGTTCTTATGTCTGATGGGGGATCAGGACAACAAGTATAAATAAGAGATGAACTGAAGGATGTCAAATGACCTGGAGTTGATGCTTTTGCGCAGAATTTTAATGGCTTCATGGACGCAGTTTCTAATGGCCTGGTATTTTAAGGGGAGTATCTCCTCAATTTGTTTATAGGAAAGGCCTTCGAAATAATGGAGTATGATAATCTGTTTCTGTCTTTTGGTGAGGTGTTTCAGAGCCTGGTGTAAGTGTTGATTGGTTTCAGCTACAGATTGATCTGTGATGATACTTTCTTCTATACTTTGATCTGCTTCTTCCAGATTGAGGTCTGCAGTATTATATACCCGTTTAACTTTTTTAATGGCATCGAATAAGGTATGGGTATAGGACCTGAAAAGGTAACTTTTAACAGAGGCCACCTCGCCAAGAGTGGTTTTGTTTTTCCATAGCTTTAAAAACAGATCTTGTAAACAATCTTCTGCCAGGTCAGAATCTGAGCTGCTTTTTAATCCATACCTGTAGAGCATCATATAATAACGGTAATAAATTGTTTTGAAAGCAATTTTATCACCGGATTTGAAACTGGCCCAAAGTTCTGTATCTGAAAGTTCTTCCATCATTTCATTATTCAAAAGAATTAAAAACTGGCAGCAGATGATTAAGGAATTGTTAAGGTATTAAATATTTTAAGAATTATAACAATCTATTGAAATAAAATATAAGGATATCTGGTTTATTTACAGGTTTTTGGTTCTTTTTTGATTTTTGATTTGCAAATCTTAAAGATGTTTGATAATATTGTCTTATAGTGTAGTATAGTATAGTACAGTGAGCTATACTATCTGCAGTTTTAAACTAACCAAAATAAACAATGTATAAACAATCTATTGCCGTAAAGGGAGCACCAGGCATTAAGCTTAAATTTTTTCTGAGTTTAAAATTATCTTGCCTTCTCCTGATGATTACTGTGGTACAAGTCAGCGCAGCTAAGTCATCTTCTAAAAAGAATAATTTAAAAATAGCTTTATCAGAGAAGGCTATGATAAAGCCAGTTCAAACTATTGTTGTTTCTGGTGTTGTTAAGGATGCAAATGGTTTGCCTTTGCCGGGTGTTACCATAAAGGTAAAGGGAACAAATAAAGGGGTGTTAACAGGTAACAATGGTGGTTACAGGATAGAGGCTGTGGATGAGCAGGCCGTACTGGTATTTAGTTTCATTGGATATGTTGTGCAGGAAGTTCCTGTTGCTGGTCAAACACAGGTCAATGTGGTGTTAAAGGAAGAATCGTCTAAACTTAATGAGGTGGTTGTGGTTGGTTATGGTACGCAAAAGAAGGCGAACCTAACAGGTGCGGTTGCTACAGTAGGTGGAGATGAATTGACCAAACGTCCGGTAGTCAGTGCTGCAGCGATGCTGGAGGGGACCATGCCAGGTGTGCAGATAAATCAGGGATCTGGTGAGCCTGGAAATGAAGGAGTATCTATTCGCATTCGTGGTAATGGTACCTTTAGTAGTGCGGGTTCTGATCCGCTGGTTTTGATCGATGGTGTTCCTGGTAATTTTAGTGATGTGAACCCAACAGACATTGACAATGTGTCGGTACTTAAAGATGCGGCTTCTGCCTCTATTTACGGATCCCGGGCAGCCAATGGTGTAGTTTTGGTGACCACTAAACAAGGAAAAGCCGGGAAGATGTCGGTGCAATATGACGGGAACCTGGGGATTTATAAGCCAACGAAGATGTTTAAACTCATCACCAATTCTGCACAATATATGGAGTTGTATAACGAGGCGAGACTCAATTCGGGATTGAATGATGTGAACAGTCTTTACCCTCAGGACCAGATTGATCTGTATAGAAACAGTACCGACCGTTTGAAATATCCTAATACCGACTGGTTGAGTTTGATCTTCAAAACAGCTCCGACTCAGAATCATAATCTGACCTTTAACGGGGGGAACGATAAGACGACCTATAATGTCTCCTTAGGTTACGTAGATCAGAACGGTATCATTAAAGGATTTAACTACAAGAGGTATACAGGACGCGTGAACCTGACGTCGAAAATGAATGATCATATTAAATTTGGTACAAATATATTGCTGAAAGGAGGAACTACTGAATCCATCCCTGGAGGCTCTAAAGACCTGTTCCTTTCTGCTATGTCTCAGGCACCAACTTATGGTCCTTTTTTGCCGGATGGTAGCGGGCGATATACTTATAAAGCCTATGATTTTGAGTACAACAATAAAAATGCGGTTGCGGTATTGGATAAAAAATTTACCCACAACACCAACGATTATGCGGTAAATGCTCAGGGTTGGATAGAAGTGCAGTTTACCAAAGATCTGTCCTGGTATACTAAAGGTGCAGTAAATATCAATATGGATAAATATAAGGATTTTAAATCTACTATTGACGAATATTATTACAGGTCTGGTCAGCTGGGTACATCTCTGGATTTGGGTAAGGGATTGACTGATCAGGATCAACAAACTGTTTACACAAATTTATATAGTTATTTAAACTACGCCCATGATTTTAATGGGCACAATATTAAAGCACAGGCAGGTTACAGTATAGAGCAAAGTAAGTATTCTTACTTGCAAGGATACCGTAAGAATTTTGCGGATGAGAGCTTGCAGGAGTTAAACGCAGGTGGGGCTGATTTGCAAAATGCTTATGGTACTTCCAATCAGTGGGCGATTATGTCTTATTTTGGTCGTTTAAATTATGATTATAAAGGTCGTTATTTATTAGAAGGTAATTTACGTTACGATGGGAGTTCAAAGTTTTATGGAAAAAATAAATGGGGTATATTTCCTTCTTTTTCTGCCGGGTGGCGGGTTACGGAGGAACAATTCGTAAAAGACCTTAGTCTAAACTGGCTGAACAATTTTAAATTAAGAGGTTCATGGGGTAAACTGGGTAATCAGAAGGTTGCCGTGGGCGGTTATGAAAAATTGTATCCATATCAGGCCTTATTGGATTTGACCGGTAATTATTCTTTTGACAATTCGACCTTATCTACAGGGGTCGCGCAAACGAGCCTGAATAACCCTGATATCAAATGGGAAACTACCACAATGACAGACATTGGTGCGGATATTACCCTGTTTAAGAATTTCAATGTCACTTTTGACTGGTATAAGAAAAGAACAACGGATATTCTAAGACAATCGCAGGTAACTGCAATTGTAGGTTTAAGTGCACCGTTTATTAATGACGGAATTGTTGAAAATACGGGTGTAGAATTAGGCTTGAATTATAACAATGTGATACAGAGTGGAGCTCTACATGGTTTGAGTTACAACTTTGGTGTAAACCTGGATCGTTTTAAAAATAAACTGGTGAAATATGGCCAGCAGGATATCTATGATTATACCACAAATCTGGAAGGCCAGCCTATTGGAAATTTCTATATGCTGGATGTGGTTGGTATCTTTCAGTCTGCACAGGAAGTAGCCAGTTCTCCAAAACAGTTTAATGACAACACCTTACCTGGTGATTTAAAGTATAAAGATGTGAATGGGGATGGTAAGATTGATGCAAATGACCGAACGCTGATCAGCGGTGCTTATCCGAAACTGAACTACTCCTTTAATATGGGGGCTAACTTTAAAGGCTTTGATTTTTCGGCCCGGTTCCAGGGCGTTTATGGGGTGAAATCTTATGTTTCAGGCTGGGGCGTTACACCATTTGTTCAGGGTTCTCCTCCCACAACAGATTGGTTAGACCGCTGGACTCCAGAGCATCCTTCTACAACCACGCCACGTATTTACTGGGGTTGGAGCGCACCTCAGAAATTCTCCCGTGCTTCCAGTTATTTTTTACAGGATGCCTCTTATTTAAGACTTAAGAATGTGGTATTGGGTTATACGCTTCCAGCAAAAGTAACCAAGGGTATCGGCCTTGAGCGGGTTCGACTTTACTTTTCAGGAGATAATCTTTTTACTTCTACAAAGTTTAAAGGGCTTGACCCAGAGCGCTATGGCAATGGTGATCTGGTTCAGTATCCCCAAAATAAAATTTATTCTTTTGGTCTAAACGTTACTTTTTAATCGATCCTATGAAAACTCGTATTATAACAACTATAGTATTTGCATGCCTCTCTTTGGGCGCATGTAAAAAATCACTGGAACTGAATCCGCTGGATCAGATCGCAGCCTCAAACTTTTACAAATCTAAGCAAGACTTTGACAGGGCGCTTGCCGCTGTTTATTCCTCTATGCAGGGTGAAGCATTTTCTTATGGCATGCCTTTTCGGGACGGATTTACAGATAATGGTTACAACCAATTTAATTCTGGTAGTGCAAATGATTTTTTGCAGGGAAACTTAAACCCGACAACAGGGGGGTATGAAACTGGAATCTATAACGATAGTTATTCAGGAATTACGAGGGTAAACATTCTTCTTAAAAATCTTGCTGGCTATACAGGTTCAGATATCAGCGATGCCAACAGAAAGGCTTATCAAGCTGAAGTTCGTTTTATCCGTGCGTATTACTATTTCCAGTTGTACAGCATTTATGGAGACGTTCCATTGGTTTTAGAACCGTTGGAACTCAGTACCCAAAAACAGCCTAAGGTTCCGGCGGCCCAGATCTTAACCCAAATCATTGCTGATTTAGATTTCAGTATAGCGAATTTGAATACGAACGCTTATTACGCTAATGGAGGACACGCTGCATCATCTTCAGCAAAAGCATTAAAAGCCAGGGTATTAATGTTTTCCGGATACGGAACAACGGGAACTCCTGATCTGACGGTTTTAACACAAGCAAGGGACCTTTGTCTGGATGTGATGAAGCAGTACAAACTGAGTACTAATTTTGAAGACGTATTCCGTGATGCTACACAAAAGAACAATACCGAAATCATTTTTTCCGTTAACTTTTTAGCACCAAGTAATACCGCGCCATGGGATATGTATTATGGCGACTGGGTGGCTTCTTCTCCGTTAAAAAACTTTGTGAATGATTTTGAATGTGCCGATGGCCTTCCTTATGGTACTTCTCCATTGACGGATACCAGTAATCCTTTTAACAATCGTGACCCGAGGTTGAAGAAAACAGTGTTTGTGGACTTTGTGGATTTTGGTAATGGTAAAGTACACCATCCGTCAAACCCTCGTCCTACAGGTTATGGCGTGATTAAATTCCTGGAACCAAATAACATCCCTTATGGATTTTCTACGTTGAGCCAGCAAGACGCGGTGATTCTGAGGTTAGCTGAAGTCGTGTTGATGTATGCTGAGGCCCAAAATGAAATAGCCGGACCGGATCAATCGGTTTACGATGCCATGAGAGATTTAAGGGCGCGTGTGGGCATGCCTGCCTTCCCTGCGGGTTACAATCAGGCGCAGATGCGGCAAAGAATACGTCATGAAAGACGCATTGAACTTGCCTTTGAAGGTTTGCGTCACTATGATCTGCTCAGATGGCATATTGCGGGGGATGTCCTGAACAAAGTTATAGACAGTCCGGTTTCTTATCATTTTCAAGATAAGTTTTACAAATGGCCGCTTCCGCAAACGGAAATTGATAAAAGCGGGGGAGTACTCGTCCAAAATCCTAATTACAAATAGAATAGAAATTCGCCATGGTAGATGAAACATCATGGCGAATTTTTTTTAAAGACAAATGGATAAAATATAAATTTATATGTTTATAATTGCGTAACCAGTTACTTAATTGGTTGTTTGATTGTAGCATGTCTGATGTATTGTTGCAATGGAAATAAGTTGAAACCTATATTGACTTATCTATGTACGCAGAAGAAGAACAACCGCCTAAAAGAAGCCGGCGGGACTATGAACTTGATTTTAAGTTGCGCGTGGTTCGCGAAGTTGAGAGTGGCCGGATGAGTTATCATGAAGCGCAAAAAGCCTATGGAATACAAGGAAAAAGTACCGTGCTGGTTTGGCTGAGAAAGCATGGCTGTCTGGATTGGAAATATCCTAAAAAACAAAGTACGCAGCGAAAAAATGAACTTCATCCGGAGAAACGAATCAAACAATTGGAGTCGGCCTTAAAGCGAGAAAGAACCCGTAACCAGATGTATGAAAACCTGTTTGAAATCCTGGAAAAGGAGCAAGGAATTCAATTGCCGGAGCAACATAAGGAACTGGATAAATTGAAGCCGGGTAAATTACAACGAAAGATTTAACGCTCTGAACAATATGAAATCTAACCTAGTCATTTTATAAAATGGATTTTTTTGATAAGATTGGTAAAATAGCCATTGGAAGCCGGCTTCGGATGTTGACAGAGAAGATCACGGAAGATGCGGCACAGCTGTATAAGTCTTATGATGTTGATCTTCAGCCAAAATGGTTCCCTGTCTTTTATGTGCTTTCGCAGGGAGAAGAGAAGACAGTAACCGAAATTGCCAAAGAGATAGGGCATTCACATCCCTCGGTGAGTAAGATCCTCGGTGAAATGTCTAAAAAGGGGCTGATCAGAGAAAAAAAGGATAAAACTGATGGACGCAGAACTATTGTAGGACTTTCCAAAAAAGGCTTACAGATCACGGAGAAGATTGAAGTTCAGTACGGAGATCTGGCGGGTGCCATTGATGCAATTACACAACAAACACAGCATGATCTTTGGAAAGCTGTAGCAGAATGGGAGTTCTTACTGGAACATAAATCCTTGTTGTTAAGGGTGCAGGAACAAAGGAAGGCCCGGGAAAGTAAAAATGTGGAAATTGTAAATTATGAGCCTAAATACAAGGAGGTTTATAAAGCCCTTAACACGGAATGGATTTCTACCTATTTTAAAATGGAGGATGCAGATTACAAGATGCTGGATGATCCTGAGGGTTACGTTTTAAACCATGGCGGGCATATCTTTGTGGCGATTTACAATGATGAGCCTATCGGGGTATGCGCATTACTGAAGAGAACAGATTCTGAATACGGGTATGAACTGGCAAAGATGGCAGTTTCTCCCCGTGCTCGGGGCAAACATGCAGGTTGGCTGCTTGGGCAGGCCGTTGTAGAAAAAGCAAAACTTTTAGGTGCTGATAAGCTCTACCTGGAAAGTAATACCTTGCTAAAACCTGCCATTAATTTATATCATAAACTTGGTTTTAATAAGATATCAGGCAGGAACACGGGGTATGAAAGGGTGAACATCCAAATGGAACTGCAGTTGTGAAATCTGCTGTTGCAGCGCCTTTTACAATTCAGGAACATAGTCGTTTTTGGCTTAATATTAATTTTGCCGGTGAATATTTTTTGCTAATTTTCAGGTGATGGAAAATTCTCTAGAAGATTTAATGTACCCTATTGGCCGGTTTGTTCCTGCAAGCAAATACAGCCCGGATAATCTTGCCTCCTGGATCGGTGGCCTAAAATCAGCGCCGTTACTGTTTGATTATTGCATAGAAAATCTGGATGAAGCGCAGTTGAATACATCTTACCGACCGGGTGGCTGGACCATTATACAAGTTGTTCATCATGTAGCAGACAGCCATATGAATGCCTATATCCGATCAAAACTGGCCCTGACAGAAGAACAACCCAGGATTAGCCCCTATAACGAAAATCTCTGGGCTGAACTGCCAGATGTGAGCCTGGTTCCACTTAACGTATCTGTGACGCTGCTGCATGCCTTGCATAGAAGATGGACAGTTTTGTTGGAGAATGTTAAAGACGAAGATTGGGAAAGAACATATTACCATCCCGGAAATAATGAATACATGCCGATCTGGCAAATGGTTAATCAGTATAACTGGCATGGGGCACATCATGCAGAGCAGATCATTTCCTTACGCAAAAGAATGGGATGGTAATATGCTTGTGTGTTTGTATGTAGATATTAATTTCCCATACGAAAATCACGTACGCTGCTCTGTTGCAGACTCAGTTCTTCGAAATAACTAACCGATCCCTTATCTACAGGACATTGTGCACTAATACCCATCCAGATTTCGGCGGGGTAGTTGTTTTTATAGAGGCGGACCATATGCCAGGTTTTCTTGTCAACAGAATAGTAGCTGGCTACTGTACGGGTATCAGAAGAGATCTTCATGTAAACAAAAGGGCTTTGTATAGCATCGTGGTTATTGTCATCAGAAGTGCCAATGGTGCGTACAGTGACCAATCGGTGGTTTCCACGCTCATCCTGTTCAAAACAATACTTCTGATAAAAGTTATCATGTACATAGATATAAAGTACTCCTGCATTGTAAAGACCTTTCTCTGTAAAAGTAGGGGTGACCTTTGAAACTAAGGTGAAAGGCTTTGTATTATCCACTTTTGCCAAGAGAATGGGGGCGGTATTATTGGATAGCTGGTTGTTGGGATCGGAGAAATAGTCCTTCTTTTCGCCTACATGGAAAGCTATTTTTCCATTTTGATCTATTTTCGCAAGGGTATCGGCTCCGTTAACAGACTTTGTGAAATGAATTCCTGAGATTGAAATATCGCAAGGTGTTCCATTTACACGCGCTGAATCCGTAGATGTTACCTTCAGGGAATCTTTGGATTCCTGATCTTTAACCTCCTTATTATTGCAACTGAATAAAAAAGCGATTCCTATTAAAGCACTGATACCTGAAAATTTTGATTTCATAGTTGTTTTATATTTTATAATCGTCGAAAAAACATATTTTCGTCAGGCTAAAGTTAAGGGCAGGCTCCAGTTGCTGCAATACCTCAAATTAACCAATTTTTAGTAAAACATGGAACAACGCTCTATTCAGGATCAGTTAACTACCGCTTTATTGGGACAGTCATTTTCAAGCAGCAGTCAGGATACTGCTTTACTTGATGAATACAAGCGGCTGGTAGAAGGATATGTAGACATTGACCATAGTATAGCCGTACTTTCTGATTTTCAGGCAAACCGAAGCTATATCTATGTGGGGAGCTTTGGAAAGTACTTTGGATTGTCTTGTGGTCATATTGTTATTGAATCGGCATTTGAAGAATGTATTTTTGATAAGGTCCATCCGGATGACTTGACCGAGCGACATATTTTAGAGCTCAGCTATTTTGAACATCAGAAGAATTTATTGCCTTCCGAACGCCAGAAATACAGCACAATCAGTAGAATAAGAGCCAGTAATGCAGAGGGTGAATATTGCTATATAAACCATCGCACCATTTATTTAAAGAGCCAGCCAAATGACAGCGTGTGGTTGGCATTATGTATTTACGCACCCTCAGTTGATCTGCTCCCGCGACCCGGGATAGATGGGAAGATTGTTAACAGGGAAACTGGAGAAAGTATCTCCTTTGAACAGTATAGAAATTACAGTCAGCAAGTCCTTAGCAGGAGAGAAATAGAGATCCTTAATCTTATTGCAAAAGGAATGGGAAGTAAAGAAATTGCCGCCCAGTTACATATCGCGGTTTACACAGTACGCAGACACAGGCAAAACATCATTCAGAAAATGCAGGTTTCCAATACGGCAGAAGCTGTAAAAACGGGTTTATCTATAGGAATCATTATATGAAAGCATATTTATATCTATATATAATAGTCTATAGAGATATTAGCTGATTGCAGTAAGTCTTTCAAATAAAAGACAAAAAACTCTTTTATTTAAAAGATCCATCGCTTACCTTTGTCGTGCAAATGGGAATTTTTTCAAAAACGTGCGAATATGCTATGAGGTCGGTTTTTTTTATCGCCCACCGTACAGCTTCTGGCAATAGGGTAGGGATAAAGGAAATTTCAGCTGGCATTGATTCTCCCGAGCACTTTCTAGCTAAGATTTTACAGGATTTAAGTAGAAAAGGAATTGTTCAGTCTATAAAAGGACCTAACGGTGGATTTTATATGGACGCGGCAACCCTTGCAAGACCTTTGTCTGACGTGGTAGAAGCTGTGGACGGGAAAAGCCTGTTTACCGGATGCGGTCTGGGCTTGGAATATTGCTCCGAAACCAATCCTTGTCCATTGCATGAAGAATTTAAAGGAATCCGAAACAGAATACAGCAAATGCTTCAACAAACCACTATAGGAGAGTTTAATGAAGACCTGAATCTTGGGATTACTAAATTGAAGAAATAAAAAAATTACCCTAATAAAAGATAAAAAGGTATTAATATATTTTATTATGACAACAGAACAAAAACAATTGATCAGCGCGACGGTTCCAGTATTAAGAGAAAACGGAATATTGTTAACCAAACATTTCTATAACAGAATGTTTACACACAATCCGGAACTTAAAAATATGTTTAATATGGGGAATCAGCAAAGTGGGAAACAGCAAACTGCTTTGGCTATGGCGGTGTTGGCTTATGCAGAAAACATTGCAAATCCTGGAGTATTAATGCCGGTGGTAGACAGAATAGGGCATAAGCATGTGAGCCTGGACATCAGGCCTGAGCATTACCAAATTGTTGGGCGCCATTTAATTGCCTCCATCAAGGAAGTTTTAGGGGAAGCTGCTACACCTGAAATTGTAGATGCATGGACCGCAGCATATGTACAGTTAGCTGATCTGATGTCTGGTCACGAGGCCAATCTTTATGAGCAAAAAACAAGCCAGGACAATGGATGGACAGGCTGGCGTCCATTTAAAATAGATAAAAAAGTTGAGGAGTCAACAGAAATCACTTCATTTTACTTATACCCTTCCGATGGAGGAAAGGTGATGCCTCATATACCTGGTCAATACATTAGTCTTAGGGTCTTTTTGCCGGAGATGGAACTTTATCAGGCCAGGCAATATAGCATTTCAAGTGCTCCATCCAGCGAATATTACAGAATCTCCGTAAAAAAAGAAAAAGGTACCCAAATAGATACGGATGGTAAAATCAGCAATTACCTCCACAATTTTATTCAGGAAGGCAATAAGGTGGATTTAACGGCGCCTGCAGGTAACTTTACACTTTCTGAGGAGCTCAGCGCTCCAGTAGTGTTAATTAGCGGAGGAGTAGGTTTAACACCTATGATCAGTATGCTCGAGAATTTGGTTGAAAAGAATTACAACTTTCCGGTAACCTGGCTTCATGGCTGTCGAAACCGTTCTGTACATGCATTTAAAGAGAAGTTAGATCAGATTACTCAAATGACAGATCATGTTACCCAACATGTTTTTTATGATGTATCTACTGACGAAGATACACAACAAGGTGTTATAGAAGGTTTTTTAGACATCCGTAAAATAGCATCTTTACCTCAGTTTCCAGATACAAGATATTATGTGTGCGGACCATCTGCTTTTATTCAAAAACAATATACAGACCTGATTGCTTTGGGTATTGATAAAGAAGCAATCTTATTTGAAGAATTTGGCCCTCAATTGCTTCAGTTGAATTAAGGGCAATTATTTGATGAAGCCATCTCTGTTTTAAAACAAAGATGGCTTTGTTTGATTCAAATTTTTTGATTCTTTCTTTTACTGGTACCAACTTTCCAGATATTACCAGTCCTGAGAAGCGTATAAACCAGTAAGAGGTTTTTATTCCTATACAAAATCATTATTTCTGCTGTATTCTTATGAATATCAAGCTGAGCAACTTCGTAAACTAATGGTGTCGCTGCAGCTGGCAAGTTGACTTTCTTTTCCCTTTCATAAACCACATTGAAAGTTCCAATCCGTTCAGGCCAGTTGTTTTCGTAATACTTATTTTTAATAACGACAAGAGTTTGGGTTTGTGGCGTAATTTCTGCCAGAAAGCTTGGGTGATTAACCACACAATTTAAGATGGAAACAGTGTCTTGAAATTTAATAAATTCTGATGAAGACCGATTATTACAGGCCATTATCAAAATTGTAAATAAGAAAACACGGAACTTCATATTTTAGTTGGTTTTACTGACTTTGTAGAAATTCCTTCCCTTAATTAACATTTTCATCCTTTGTCTTTTTAAGGATAGATTTACGCCTGCCTCCCTGTTCTCTCTAACCTGTATTTTATAAGCTTTCAGAATATCCTTGTAAGTAAGTATTCCAATAAACTTATGCTCAGTAGATACAACAGGGATAAGTTCCTGTTGTTGTTCAGACATTAATTCTACAGCCTTTGAAAGGCTATCGTTACTTTTGATAACACAGGTAGATTTCTTTAAGATTGAAGAAACAGCAGCTTCATCACTAATCCCAGCTACATACAAATCCGTAATTGCAGCTGTTCCCAGAAAATGCCCTTCGTGGTCAGTCACAATAAAGTGGCTATCCGTTAAAGCAGTGCTTTCCAGGTATGCCTTAATGTCTTTTACCAGAGTATGAGGACTGAATGTCATCGATTCATTAGAAATGACTTGTGCTACAGACAATTTTCTTAAAACATCAGGCTCATAAGAATCAGGTGTATAGATTCCCCTTCGGGCAATTTTCTCTGTCATAATGGTGTTTTCCATGAAGAAAAAGGAAATCAGGTAGGAGGCTGTACAGGCGCAGAGTAGCGGTAATAATGCTGCAGGTTGCATGGTCGCTTCCAGTGCAAAAGCAATACTGGTGAGATAAGCGCGGGAGGCACCCGCAAACATCGCAGACATGCCAATCAAGGCTGCCATGGGCAGGCTTAAACCTGCAGAAGGAAAAAGTTGGATGAGAATGGAACCAATAATAGCTCCACAAGCCCCACCAATCGTTAATAATGGAGCGAGTGTTCCGCCGGAAGTTCCACTACCCAGCGCAATTGCCCAGGAAAGAAATTTAAATAAAGACAGACTCAATAATAGCACTAATGTAATATGACCGGAAAGTATATTGATGATATTGTCATAACCAACACCAAGTGTATTTGGTTCATAGTATCCAATTAATCCAACAGCAAGACCACCCATTGCCGGCCACCATATCCAATGGATAGGTAATTTCTCAAAAAGATCTTCAATCGCATAAACGGCCTTGGTTAGGCCCAGCGATAAAAAACCAATTATAATACCAATAAAGCTATAAATGCCCAAGGCCAGGTTTCCTGGAATTTCCAGAGTTGGCATAGGAAATACAGGCCCTGATTCAAATAAAAAGTGATGCCCTGCTGCGCCTGTTATACAAGCCAAAGCTACAGGAAGAATGGCCTTTGGAGAAAATTCAAACAGCAATAATTCTACAGCCAGAAATATAGCTGCTATAGGTGTGCCAAATATTGCAGACATACCGGCGGTTGCACCGGCAGCCAGAATTACTTTCCTTTCACTGGAGGTGATTTTAAACAATTGTCCAAGCGTTGATCCTAATGCTCCTCCGGTTGCGATAATAGGACCTTCCGCTCCAAATGGCCCTCCGGTGCCAATCGCGATTGCAGAGGATATCGGTTTTAAAAAGGTGATTACAGGTTTGATTTTGCTTTCATTAACCAGGATCTGTTCCATTGCTTCTGGAATTCCATGACCGCGTATAGCTTTAGATCCATATAAAGCCATTACACCAACCAACAAGCCTCCAATTGCAGGAATAACAATTACCCAGATACCCAGGTGATTTGCAGCAGGGCTGTGAAAACTGAGATCGACACTGCCGTAAAATGCCAGATTAGTGACCAGGGTAATGAGGTAAATGAGAAACTTAGCAATCAGACTAATCAATATGGCTACTATAACTGAAAAAGTAGATATCTGGACCAATCTCTTTTTTAACAAAAAACGCTGCTTTTTGTCCGGTTCTGTATAGGTCAAAGAATCGAGACTTGGCGAAATTGGTATGCCGTTTTTATAGTTTGTTGTTTTCATTTTATTCCTGGACTGTTTAATATATAATTAGATGTTGTTTTGATAACCCATTACCTGTGTACTATTACCTTAGCTTTATAGTGCTGCAAAGCTATGAAAATCAAATCTTAGATTCTTATAATAATATTGTTTATTTAATATTTTATTATTATATATTTTATTTTTTTATTTTATTATATTGTTTATACAATATTTTTGTATCTGTATTGTTTCTCTGGTATTATTGGGTGGATTGATTACATTTGCAATTGTTAACATTGCCGGAGAGAGCCCTTTTATGAAAGAATGCAAAAATACTTGTGACCTTAATACTTGTTTCCTATGTAATAACTGTCTTCCCGAGTGGAAACCAGCAGTGGGGGGTTCCCGGAAAAATTTTGAAGTAAAGAAGGGCGAGCAAATATTCAAGGAAGGCGATTTGGCAACCGGTATCTATTTTATTTATAAAGGAGCGGTAAAAGTTCATAAACGCTGGGATAAAGAAAAGGACCTGATCATTCGCTTTGCGAAAACTGGGGATATGTTAGGCCATTTAGGCATGGGGAAAGACCGTGTTTTTCCAGTTACCGCTACTGCGATCGAACCTGTTGTGGTTTGTTATATGGATATGGACTTTTTTGAATCCTCTCTGAAAGTGAATACCGGTTTCACCTATAAACTGATGCGTTTCTTTGCCGATGAATTACAGGAATCAGAAAAAAGGATGCGTAACCTGGCCCATATGTCTGTCAAGGCTAGGATTGCACAGGCCTTTCTGGCTTTAAAGGAGAAATTCGGGGCCAATGACCAGGGAGAGATCAGTGTTGAAATTACCCAACAGGATATTTCTTCTTATGCTGGTGTTTCTTATGAGACTCTGTTTAAAGTCAATCAGGAATTGAAGCGATTAAAGATAATCGAAATACAAGGCAAGTCAATCTTTGTCAAACAGCAGGAAAGTCTACTCCAAATTGTTAAAGAAGATAACCTGTAATAACCTCTAGTCGATCCTGCGGCCTATTTGTTTCCACGAAGAGATATAAAAAATAAGTCCGATCACCAATAATACACCACCGGTAAAGGTTACCCATGGAAAGGATTTAATGCCATTGATATTAATTGTCCACGCATGTGCATCAACAGCATTAACGTAATTAAGGTTTTTGAAGATAAAAGTTCCTACGATCATCATAGCAATTCCGGCTATAATTAATACGATGGCTGATTTTTTCATTTTATTTCTTATTTTATATAATTATTGATATTTGTATCAAAAATTGATCCAATAATATTGTTTTAACAATATTTTATTTATATCGATCAAATATGAATATATAAAACAATAGCAATAAAATCTGGTGGTATATTGCAATGAAACCATCATGAGTTAATGTTCATAACGGACAATGAACCTATAATGAAAAATTATGCATAGTATTGTGGCATCTGAATTTGTAAACTTAAAACTAACTTGTCTGAAGCTTTTGATGTATGACTGAAAAGGTGTTTTCCGGAGAAGAACGTGAATTGCTCGAAGAAATTGCTTTAGGCAACAGGAAAGCCTTTGCTCGATTGTACACCTTTTACGTACCCAAACTTCAGCGGTTTCTATATCCCTTTACAAATCAAAGTAAAGAAGACTCGGATGAAGTGATTCAGGATGTATTCTTGAAAATCTGGATGAAGAAGGAAATTTTGATTGGCATTAAGTCTTTTGAAGCTTATTTGTTCAGAATGGCAAGAAACAGACTTACAGATCAAAGATCAAGTGATCAGGCGCGAAAAGTAAGAACAGATGGTTTATTACACATTTCAAATACATTCTCAGCTCCTGCCGATGAAGAATTGTTTTATAAAGAATACTTAAAGTCGGCAAAAGATGCTATACAAGCCCTCAGCCCTCAGCGAAAAAAAATATTTGAAATGCGTACAGAACAGGATTTAAATATAAATGAAATTGCTGCACAACTTGGAATTTCGCAATCAGCCGTTAAAAAGCAATTGTATGAAGCCATACATACGATTAAAGAACATCTTAACCATCAAACAGGCTGGCCAATGTTACTGGTTTTTATGACAATACTTTCTTAAATTTAGGTCAGTCAGCCTGTTTTAAAATTAATTTGATTTTATTTCAAAATTAGAGGTGTACTTTTTCGAAGCGGCGCCGTCTTATGTGTATTAAGCAGATGGAAAAGGAACAACTCTACGAAATTTTGAAACGCTTTGCAGCTGGAAATACATCAGATGCAGAAAGGCAACAATTCAATACCTGGCTGAAAACGGCTTCGGATGAGGAGTATAATGAATTGATGGTCTCTTATTATGCACTACTTTCAGACGCAGGTATTTATGAGTCCGCAGATACTTTGTTATTAAAAAAAATAGAAGATAAGATAGATGATTACGAGAGCAGACAGAAAAAGGGTGCCCATAAGATAAACTTTAGTTTCAAACGCCTGTCAATAGCCGCAGCTATTTTTCTGGTTGTTGCAGGAAGCTTATTTTTCTACACCAAATCTACAGGTCCGTTTGGTAACCTGGGCGCAAACCAAAACCTCGAGTTTGCAGATCGTCACATTAAACCTGGAAACAATAGGGCGTATTTAACCCTGGCCAATGGAAAGCGTATTTCGTTAACGGATGCAGCCAATGGTGAACTTGCCAGGGAAGCAGGGGTTGAAATATCCAAAACAGCCAATGGCCAGATTATCTATAAAATTTTTAATAACGCTCATCATAACGAGGAATTGATCAATACGATTGAGACCCCAAAGGGGGGGCAATATCAGGTTCTTTTACCCGACGGTTCCAAAGTATGGCTCAACGCCGCTTCAAAGTTCAGCTATCCGGTTTCTTTTAAAAATAATAAAGAACGAATGGTGACTTTGAACGGCGAGGCTTACTTCGAGGTTGCCAAAGACAAGCAGCATCCATTTATTGTAAAAAGTGAAGGGCAGGAGGTAGCGGTATTGGGAACTCACTTTAATATCAATAGCTATACCGACGAAGATGCAACCAAAACCACACTGCTTGAGGGGAGCGTAAAAGTAAATGACGCTATGCTGAAGCCCGGTCAGCAATCTGTTTTAAGCGGGAAAAAGATCAAGGTTTTGCCTGCAGACATAGAATCATCTGTGGCCTGGAAAAACGGCGATTTTATATTTAAGGGAGAAGATTTTAGAACCAATATGAGAAAGATTGCCAGATGGTATGATGTAGATATTGAATACGAACCTGGCCTGAATGAACATGTAGAACTCGGCGGCTGGGTATCCAGAAGCAGTAAACTATCAGAAGTACTCAGCAGGATAGAACTGGCCGGAAGTGTACACTTTAAAGTAGAAGGAAGGAGGGTATTGGTCACAAAATAACACTGAAAATGCCTTAAAAAACAAACAAGTCAGAAGTGTCGCGAAACACCCCTGACCTCAGTTTGGCTTAAGATCAATAAAAATTATCAACCGTATTTGCAAGATGCCGAAGCTTCGAACCTAAAGGCATTTTGCTGAACCAAAAACCTAAGCAAATGTATAAAATTTATACCCATAAATTATTGGTCATTATGCGACTAACCACCGTCATACTTATCGCCACGTTTATGCAAGTCAGCGCCGCAACCTTTGGTCAGCGGATCACACTGAATGAGCAAAAATCGTCTATTGAAAATGTCTTGCGTAAAATCAGGTCACAGACCGGTTACGACTTCTTGTTTGACCGGAATCTGGTCAAAAATGCAGGCGAGGTAAATATTGAAGTCCGTAATGCAACACTTGAGGAGACCATGAAAAGTCTATTTAGCAATTTACCGCTAACGTATAACATCGATGGTAAAATCGTAGTGATTGAAGCCAGAAAAAAAACTTTACTTGATAAAGTTTTAGCTGTATTCAAAGAGATAGGCGTAAAAGGGCATGTGGTGGATGAAGAAGGAAGACCACTTGTAGGCGCCACCGTAAGTGTTATCCTGCAGAATTCTTCAGAAGATAAAAAAAGTGGTGATTTCTCCATGTCGATAAAAGGTCGCAAGGCTGCGGCTGTAACCAATGAAAATGGCGATTTTCAATTGGAAAATGTAGATGAGCAGGCTTTGATTGTCGTTTCTTATACTGGTTACCAAACCTATACTACCAAAGCAATAAAGGACCTGGGAACCATTAAGATGAAGCTTGATGGAAATTTGCAGGAAGTTATAGTAAGTACTGGATATCAGAAAATATCCAAAGAAAGAAGTGCAGGTTCTTTTTCAAAGCCTGATATGGATGTGGTGGCCACCAGGACAACAAGCATGAATATCATACAGCGGCTGGACGGTTTGATCCCGGGACTTGTAATCAATAACTCACCTACTAATGGCAAACAGCAGTTTCTGATCCGTGGCTTAACAACCCTGCCAACCTCACAAAATTATACCAGTGCGTCTCCTTTATTTGTGGTAGATGGAATAGCGGTACCTGATGTCTCATTTATAAACCCACAGGATGTGCTAGATGTAACTGTGCTAAAAGATGCAACTGCCGCCTCTATCTGGGGAGCACGTGCTTCAAACGGGGTGATTGTAATTACGACCAAAAAAGGGGCGAACAGTCAAAAACTAAAGATCAATTATGATGCATTTGCTAATTTCCAGGGTCGACCTAATATAGGGTATTTTCCTGTATTGAATAGTCAGCAATACATACAGGCCTCCAAAGAAACTTTTGATCCAATAAACTTTACTTATAGCCCTATTTATAGCCCTGTTACGGGGGGAACTGGATATTCGCCCGACCGGCAAATCGAATGGGATTTTGCGCGTGGGCGAATCTCAGCAGCTTTGAGGGACGTAAAACTGGATAGCCTCGCAGCCATCAATAACCTTGGGCAGATGCGGGATATCTTTTATCGGCCGCAAATCCTGATGAACCACACCTTATCTCTGTCCGGCGGCACGGAAAAATACTCCAATTACACATCATTGGCTTATACAAACAACCAAAGCTATGTGATTGGTAATAAAGACAATACTTTTAAGATCAACACCCGGAATGACTATACGTTTAACAGCTGGATCAAAGCATTTTTTATTGCCGACCTGACCAACCAGCGTACAGGTTCAAAGCGTGCAGTTTCGCCTGATAACCGCTTTCTGCCTTATCAATTGTTCCGTGATGCATCCGGCAATAACATAGATATGTCTTACCTGGGTTATCTACCCAATGAAGCCATTGGACCTATAGCCAACTTAACGGGACGTAACCTGAATTATAATCCGATTAGCAATGCAGAAACCGGAGCTACGAACAGCAATGCCTTAATTGCACGTCTTACATCAGGTCTTACGGTAAACCTGTACAAGGGATTGCGCTACGAAGGTGTATTTGGTTACATCAGGGGTACAAACCGCACAACAAACTATGATGACAACACCAATTACGAACAAAATATTCAAATACTGCATTTTGCCCAGAATAACAATGGAACCATCAAATACAATCTGCCGAATACCGGGGGCAAGTACAATACTTCCAATTTAACGGATGAAAACTGGACGTTAAGGAACCAGTTGGTATATGATTATGCCTCAAATGATCAGCTTCACCAGTTCAATGCATTAGCAGGATATGAGGAACAAGAGCAGAAAAGCATCATTACCGGCAGTACAGTATACGGATACGATCAGAATGCAGAAACTTCAGCCTTGCTGGATTATAATACATTGTCTGTTACAGGGATAGCCGGAGGTCTTTTGCCTACCGTGGGAGGCAATGCGAAGCTCAGGGAAACTCCTTTTACACAGCACGAATCCCTGCTCAGGTTCAGATCTTATTATGCCAATCTGGGTTATACCTATGGTAAAAGGTATACTGTAAATGCCAGCTGGCGGCAAGACAAAAGCAATTTGTTTGGCATTAACAAATCGGCGCAACGCAAACCCGCATGGAGCGTTGGTGGGAAATGGACATTAAGCAATGAAGCATTTATGCAAAACGTCAGCTTTGTTAACGATCTATCGGCCAGAGTTACCTATGGTATTAGCGGAAATTCTCCATTGCCAGGCAAAAGCGCCAGCCAGGATGTACTTAGCCCGATTACAAATGTCAATGTGCCTGGAGGTCAAGGCTATTTTGTTGCAACAGCTGGTAATAAGAACCTGACCTGGGAACAAACCCGTACCCTTAATATAGGTTTGGATTTTTCTATACTGGATCGTCGTCTGAACGCTTCACTGGAATACTATCAAAAGAAATCAACCGATCTGATCGGGCCATTGGAAGTAAATCCCTTTACAGGTTTTCCTACTATTGTAGGTAATGTAGGGAATCTTTCAAACAAAGGGATAGACGTTTCCATTAATTCTGTAAACATCCGTAACCTTAATTTTCAATGGAGCAGTTCCTTTACCTTGTCTTACAATAAAAATAAAGTCACCAAAATCAATTTGTTAACAGCTGTTGCTACCGGACGCGATCAGATCAATGCACAGTATTTACCAGATTACCCGGCATTTTCAGCATTTGCTTATAATTATGCCGGTCTGGATGCTAACGGCAATCCCCTGGTCAGGCTTTCTAATGGGACAACATCACTGGGGATGACAGATACAGAACAGCCAAAAGCAAACGATGTATTGTTTATGGGTGTGTTTCAACCAGTATGGAGCGGAGGGCTTTCGAATACATTTGGCTACAAAGGTCTTTCACTGAATATCAATATTGTGTACAATCTGGGCCATGTCATGTTCCGGGATGTAAATACAGATTATGATGAGGCTACAAATGGATACGGTTTTATCGGAAATCAAAACTTTCAGAGAGGAAACCTGCACGCTGATTTTGCCAACAGATGGCAAAAACCCGGTGATGAGAATCAAACTGATATACCAGGATACAAAACAAGAGCTGAAAATTTAAAAAGGAATACTGACTATTACCGGTTTGGTAACCAGAATGTAGTAAGTGCTTCCTATATGAAAATAAGGGATCTAGGGCTTAGCTATAGTTTTCCGCGATCTGTTACCAGTAAAATAAAAGTTGAGGGCCTGAGCCTGCGGGCCGGTATGTCTAACATCATGCTTTGGAAAGCCAACGATTATGGTATTGACCCTGAGTTTCAGGACGCACGCGGTGGCTTGCGATCCTTGCCTGCAGGGCAAAATGCATTTAATATAGGCATTCATTTAACCTTATAATTTAAAAGCCATGTTTTACTATAAAAATATTATAAAAATTGTCGCATTTGTTGTCTTAACAATAGGTTTCAGTTCGTGTAAAAAGGACTTTCTTGAAGTTGTGCCAAAGGGTGTTGCTATTGCCACCAGAACATCAGATTATGAAAGGCTATTGAATGATCCTAACCTTACTTTACTGGGAAAGGCTTCGCAGATAGTGATGTCGGATGAATTGGCCGCATTTATGCCTTTGTACACCGTTGGATCTGGAGTGGTCTCAATTAGCGACCAGAAAGCTTTCGAATACCAGGACGACATTTACCTGTCAACTGAGAACCAGTCTGAACTAACACAGTTGGAGAAACAGCTGTACACGTATAACAAAGTGATTAACGAAGTAATGGCCTCCAAAGAAGGAAACGATACACAGAAAAAATCCTTGCGTGCCGAGGCACTAGCTGGGAGGGCATGGGTACATTTTATGTTGGTTAACTATTATGGAAAGCCGTATAATGCAACTACTGCCAGCTCAGATCTGGGTATCCCTTTGGTTACAGTGGCCGATGTAACCCAAACTACTTTTACACGCTCTTCTGTACAGGCCGCCTACGACCTGATCATTGCCGACCTGACAGAGGCGATTCCTAATTTACCCGCTCAGATCATCAGCAGGAACCGCATGTCGAAGTCGGCCGGAGAAGCCATACTCGGAAAAGTATATGTAAATATGCAGCTGTTTGACAAAGCGCTGCCATTATTTACTTCGGCTATTGCAAAACTATCTGGCGCCAGTATAGCAGTAGGCTTATATGATTTTAATGGAGTTTTCAGCACTGGAGGAGCATTTTACCCCATCAACCCGTACACTGGCCCGAACCGGTTTAACCTGGCTACCGATAAAGAGGTACTCTATCTTAAATCTTTTCTCAATTTTTACAGTTATGTTTATTCGGGCATTCCGGTGACTCCTCAAACTGCTGCGTTATTTAGCCAGGCAGATCTGCGCCTCAACTTCTTTACCACATCACCTTTTCCGCCGACAGGAACAACATATCCAAATAAAATGATGAGATGTTATGGGCGGTACAGCAATATGGGCATCAATGTCCCGGATATCTATATGTTAAAAGCTGAATGTGAATCTCGGGGAGGCGACCTTACAAATGCTGTTAATGATCTGGTTACTTTCCGTAAAACAAGGATGCAGATCAGCGTAGCGAATGCAGCAGATGTACCAGCAAATGTTGCATCCGACAAGGTGGCACTTACCAAGTATATTTTGGAAGAAAGGATCAGGGAGTTTGCCACTTCGGGCGAACGCTGGTGGGACATGCGTCGTCTATCAGTTGATGACACCTACAAATCTACTGTTGGTATGGTGCATCATCTATACGACGCCACAGGAAATATTGTAAAATCATACCCATTAAAGCCCGAAAGGTTAACCTTTCGTTTCCCTCAGTACATTATAAATGCGAATCCCGGATTGCAGCAAAACCCATAAGGACAGGGACAGAAAAAATAAAATAATTTAATAAGCAGAACCTTGAAACCATCATGATTATTTAAACCACACAGTGGTATAAATAAATCTGATAGCTTCATCACAATTGAAAATCAAATTATATACAGATGAAAAAACTGATCATATTGTCCATACTATGCCTGTGTACAGGCGCAGTATTCGGACAAAAAGGTGATTCAAAAGTCACACTTGAAATTACCTCTATTAAGCCAGATTCAATCTGGGTAGCCGATTATGGCGATGCCTTTACTGTCAAACCAGATAAAGACAATAAATATGTATTGCATTTTAAACACGACAAACCTTTAAAGGTTAGAGTAGGCTTTGACAAACCAGAGAAAAGGAGTATGACTTTATATCTGGAACAGGGGGATCAGCAGAATATAGTAACTGATTTTGATAAAAATAATTCATTTTCTGGCAAAGGTGCCGAAAATACCAGGGTACTCAACGAATGTAACAGGGCTTATGCATTAGCATACGAGAAGAAAGGGAAGGAAGTTGGAGATAAAATATTAAGTCCGGCAGATGCCTTTAAAACCTATTATGAACTTGGTCAGTTGAAATTGAATACTCTGGAAGCTAATAGGCAAAAAGTTAGTAAGACATTTTATGATTACTGTTATATTTCTTTTTTATGTGAAAAGCTTGGTCTGCCAATTTTGATTCCAGGGTTCTATGTCAGACCAGAAAAAAAACTTTCAGAATGTATTCCGGATAGCTATTGGGGTCTGGAAAAAGACATCAGAATAGATGATCGGTTTGCTGCAAATCCCGACTACGCGAAATTTATGACAAATATTTTTCCGGTTTTTTTAAGCAACCGGGAAAAGTTTAAACTGGGATCATTAGACAAACCCTCGTCACCCGATGCAGAGCTAAAACTTAAGATCGCGCTTGTTGAAAAAATATATCCGGAAAAGCTAAAGCGTACGGCTCTTTTTGGGATGGTAAATGCTGCTGTGGGTAGTAGCAAAGAGCTGGCACTGATCAAACCAGTAATGGACGATTATATTGCTAAATATGCTACCGAAGCCCAGGCAAAGGAATTAAGGGCCAATTATCTTAAGGTGAATAAGCTATCGGTCGGAAAAACACCACCCGCATTTGTATTAAAAGATATGGACGGTAAAGACGTAACCTTGAAAGACTTTGCCGGCAAAGTGATCTATATGGATTTTTGGGCCAGCTGGTGCAGCCCTTGCAGATACGAGATGAAGAATGGCAGCCCTAAATTACATGAAAAATTCAAGGATAATAAAGAGGTAGTTTTCTTGTATGTCAGTATAGACAGTAAAGCTGATGCCTGGAGAAAAGCAATAGCAGAAGATAACATTCAGGGAATTCACTTGCTTTCCTTAGGTGGTAATGCCAGTCCCGTTGCGAAAGCATTCAACATCAGTGGTATCCCGCACTATGTAATTATTGGAAAAGATGGAAAAATCTTTGACAACAATGCGCCAAGACCGAGCCAGGATATTACGCAGGCGAAAATAAACGAAGCGTTAAATGCTCCTGACCAAAGAAATTCTATTTTAAATAAAAACTAAATGATATAAGATGAAAAAAACAATCGCAATCATCTTCTTGTGCCTGTGTACAGGCATTGCATTCGGCCAGCAAAAAGGGGCGGCAATAACAGTAGACATTAGTCTGCTGAAGTTAGATTCGCTGCGCCTCTATAAATACGATAATAATGACATCTATGCGAAGCCTGGAAAAGATGGAAAATTCCACTATAGCTTTGCCGATGGTCTGCCTAAAGAGATCATTTTGATTGGTCCGAAAAATAAAATGGTTTATGCATTTTTGGAAAACGGCAACCAGCTGAATATCAAAACCGATTTTGACCAGCAAACCAGCTATTCGGGTAAAGGTGCAGAAAATTCACAGGTTTTTAACCAATTTATGGGCAGTTTTGATGCGGCTATGGCCAAAGTTGATGCCAGCAAAATGGCTACCAAAGAGTTTTTTGATGTATTAAACGCCAACAATCAGTTACCGATTGACCTGCTTAACCAGAACAAACAAAAAGTAACACCTTCTTTTTACAACTACCAGCTCACCAGCCTTAATTATAAAAAGCTGAAGGATTATATGTGGTATGGATATTATTACATCCTTGGGATGAAGAAAAAGTTTTCCGATGAATCTCCGGCAGACTTATGGGAACTGGACAAGCAGGTGAAATTTGACGACCAGCTGATGGGCAACCGTGCTTATGACGCCTTAATGTTCTACTTCTATCCGCCATACCTGCGCAGAAAAGAACTCTTTTTACAGGGGAAACTGGATAGTCCGCATGAATTGCAGGATGCCCGTACCGATTATCAGATGATCCTTAAATACTACCCGGCAGGCAAAATAAAGAATGAAGCTTTAAACAAAACAATCGTTAGTGTGCTGGACCAGGCCAAAGACCTGAAAACAGTAAAATCCCTTATGGAAGAACATATTGCTAAATATAGTGATGCCAGTACTGCAAAAATGCTGAGGGAAAAATATAAGGCAATGGACAATTTATCTACTGGAAAAATGGCCCCTGCTTTTACTTTAAAAAGCCTTGAAGGTAAAGATGTATCACTCCTGGATTTCATAGGAAAAGTGGTTTACATTGATTTCTGGGCTAGCTGGTGCGCGCCATGCAGGGGAGAGATGAAGAACGGTGCACCTAAACTACATGCGAAATTTAAAGACAATAAAAATGTGGTGTTTCTTTATGTAAGCTTGGACAGCAAAGTAGATGCCTGGAAAAAAGCAATTGCCGAAGATAACATAGAGGGCATTCACCTGCTTTCGCAAGCTACTTCAGGGGTAAATACGCCAATAGCAAAAGCATTTAACATTAGTGGTATTCCGCGTTATGTGATCATTGGTAAGGATGGAAGGATCTTCGATAATGATGCGTCGAGGCCAAGTGAAGATAAAACTCCTGCACGTATTAACGAAACACTAAGTGCCAAGTGATTTAATTCATTCATTCTATATATTGAGCCATTTTTGAACAGAAGCCCTGTTCAGAAATGGCTCAATTTTTTTAATATCGTCGAAAACACTATCGAAGCTGGTTTACCGGAATCTATTTACAAAGAAGATCAAGGCGGTCAACCCAGTCTTCTAATGGAATTTTGCTCGTGGAGTATTAACGGGCAAAGTCTACTAAAGTTTGTTTTTTGATTGCTTTTCTGGAAGTAAATTTTTTATATTTGATTTTATATAAACCTGCTCCTAGATATTTCCATCTATGATTTCACTAAACAATGAACAAGATCTTCTGCTTAGATTGAAATCAAACGACCAGGCAGCATTTAATGAATTGTATAGGAAATACGAGCGAAAAATATTTTATAACCTGAGTAAGTTAGTCCACTCTAATCAAATCGCAGCAGAATTGCATCAGGACGTATTTTTAAAGGTCTGGCAATCTCGAAGCCAATTGAATACGGAACTTCCTTTCGAAGCTTTTCTAGTAACGATAGCTAAGAATATGGCTATTGATTTTTATCGCAGTACCTCAAGGAACAAGAAATTAATGGATCATCTGATCAGTTTAATGACGGAACTACATGATCCAATTACGGATTTGATGGAGACTAAAGATTACCGAATGATATTAGAGAATGCAGTTCGTAAGCTCCCTCCCCAACGACAGCTTGTGTTCAGATA
>Ga0182006_1000332_pt1 | contig 40804 bp, 40 predicted proteins | sample Sormic07211104_1_FD_123022 | JGI IMG/M metagenome (GOLD analysis project Ga0182006, IMG submission 123022) | Rhizosphere microbial communities from Sorghum bicolor, Mead, Nebraska, USA - 072115-104_1 MetaG | ecosystem: Host-associated > Plants > Roots > Rhizosphere | place: USA: Nebraska...
TATAAAGTAACACTGTACGTAATTTTTTAAAAAAATATTCGGACTGAATTCCCTATACTGCATATATGACGAATAGCTGTATCTAAGTTAATATAAAACAGGTGTATTTTAAACATCGTGAGTTATTTTGGAACTCATACGGAGTTTATTATGGGAGTTATTGCTGCAGTATGGTGTGTTACCGTTGAAGTTACCTAATGGGGAATTTTGACGTAATACGCCCCTAAGATAGTCGCTTTTGCATATCACTTGACACTATATTAGTTCCAATCTTTGTATATGGATCAATCAAATCGACTTAGTTGAGTGATTCTTAGAATAAAATCATCACCGATAAAAACAAATATATACTTATGAAACCATCATTGTGCAGCAATACACAAACTGATATGAATAGAATTTGGTAGCACATGATAGCTTAATCACCATTAAAATTAAAACTATATTCTGATGAAAAACAGTATCAATCCGGCATTACAAGAGTTAAAGCAATTTATTGGCACATGGGAAATGGAAATATCAAATGCATCTTTCTTACCGGATGCCAATGCAATTATTAAGGCAAGCGCATCCTTTGAATGGTTTGAAGAAGGTGAATTTTTAATTTTCCGGCAGGGCACAAAAAATAAGGAAACGCCGTGGGCGATATGGTTTATTGGTCATGATAAAGATGCACAGAACTACACTGTATTTTATATTGATGATCAGCAATCTTCTCGGGTATATGAAATGAGTTTTGAAAACAGAATATGGAAGATGTGGCGCAATGCACCTCAATTTATACAGCGCTTTACTGGCGAGATCAACGAAGATAAAAATATCATCTCGGGATATTGGGAGAAGTCCGTAGATGGCAAAAACTGGGAGCACGACTTTAACCTCACTTATAAAAAAGCCCAATAGAATCAAATTATCGGGCTTGTTGCTGCAGGAGGGTGTGTTACCGCTGAGCGGGCAATTGATTGGGAGAGACACCGTATTTCTTTTTAAAAATATAGGAGAAATGGGACAGGTCTTCAAATCCGACTTCAAGGTAGACCTCCGTTGGTTTTTTCTTTTTTTCGGTTAAATGGTAATAGGCCAGTTCGAGTCTTTTAGCGGTTAACCACTTTTGGGGTGTTGTATCGAAAAGCTTCTTGAAATCTCTGTTGAATGTGGATAAACTTCTGCCGGTTAGATAGCCTAGTTTTTCCAATGGCATATTGAACATGAAATTCCGCTGCATGAAATTGACCAGATCTATCTTGCCAGGTACGTCGAAGTTTGCCAATACCCTGTCTATTCCCGGATCAATTACTCTAAGGATATTTATGGCCTCTTCAATTTTTAAGGAGGCAAGACTTTCGGGAAATTCTCCTTCAATATCGAAATAGGGTATCAGCGAAGCTAAGCAGCTTTCTAAAAGCGGATGGTTGCTAAAGCTGTATATTTTTTGTTCGGGTTGTGTATTTTTTTTGGTGTCAATTCTTTCATAGAATTTCTTTAACCGTTCGGTTGATAAATGCATAACCACTGTTTTATGTGGCAAGCCATTTTTTGGATAGTTGATAATGGTAGCCAGTTCATTTCTTGGGATGAGAAAGATATCTCCTGATCTAAAATAAAAAGCCTTGTCTGCTTGTATGATTTTTGTTTCGCCCGAAATGAACCAGACCAGCATGTGGTCGTCAAACATGAGGTCTGATTTGAACAGCTTGTCCTCGTAACTGGAAAGCTTGATCTCTTTAGTTAGGTATTTGGATAGATGTTCCACTAGAATAAAGTTATTTGATTTTGGTGGATTTCCCTAAAGAAATCCACGGATGAATACCATCGCTGACCATATTTTAACGGATGTTCTGCTTAGTTGACGTGGAATGTAATGCCAGTCATTTCCTCGGTGAGTTTCCAAAGTTTTTTAGCATTGCTTTTATCCAGTGAATAGGCTTGTACACCGCTTGTTCCCAGTTTGTTCTCTTGTTTGAAATCCTCTGGGTCTAGGGTTGCGATATCTCCGTCTTCGCAATACACACCTCCGATGGAGTTGAGCAAGGGGCTGGTTGCGCACCATATTGTAGTGGCGGCGCCTTGAGGGATGGTCTTCAGGCTGGCAAAGATTTCCGGACGGATATGACCTTCTTCATCAAAGAAGCCCAGTTGTTTGAACAATTCTATATCTGCATTTCTGGCCAGCTCTGTTCCGTGGATGGAACCTGGATGTAACGAATAGGCCCTGACATTGAATGCTTTGGCTAAATTATCGAGCTCAAGCGTGAAAAGATTACTGGCTGTTTTGGATTGCCCGTACGCCTGAAGTGTTTCATATTCCCGATGCTCGAAGTTGGGGTCATCGAAATTAAAAGGTGCCATCTGGTGTCCGTAAGAGGATACATTAATGACTCTTGCTCCATTTGCTTTTTTAAGTGCAGGCCATAATCTTGCGGTGAGTTGGAACTGCCCCAGATAATTGGTGGCCAGTTGTGATTCAATACCACGACTGTCTCTTTGCAATGGAACCCACATGATACCTGCATTGTTGATCAGTAAATGCAGTGGCCTGCCTGAGGCCAGGAATTTCTCTGAAAAAGCATCAATAGATAGGGGGTCGATCAGGTTCACCGCTTCAAGTTCCACGTTTGGAATGCCCATCAGATTCTTTTTTGCTTTTTCTATATCTCTTGCCGGAACGATAACGGTTGCGCCAGCTGCAGCAAGTACTTTGGTGGTTTCCAGGCCTATGCCTGTGTTTCCACCAGTTACGATTACGTTTTTTCCGGTCAGGTCAATGCCTTTAATAACTTCGCTTGCAATTGAGGTGGCGTTGAAACCTGAGCCTATTGGGTGTTGTAAGGCACCCTGATAATTGTCCTTTTCCATTTTGTTTATTGTTTAAATGTTATAGGACAAATTTAGGTGGATGCTGAAGGGGGGATTTTGTTTAGCGTGTCAATTAACTTTGTTTTCCGTGTCAGATGATTTGTAGACACTTTTATTTGCTGGATTTGATCATTTGCTGTCACATTGTTATAAAATCTCTGAAATTTTCATTCGTAACAATGATGACATCTGCATCATCGTGCAGCGAATGCAAAAAGCAACAGCCGGAAACAAAAAAAAGCAGTCTTTTCAGACTGCTTTTCAAAAACTTGGGGTGGAATATGGGGCTCGAACCCACGACCCTCGGTACCACAAACCGATGCTCTAACCAACTGAGCTAAAACCACCATGTTTTTTTTCAGTGTGACAAAAGTACGAACATTTACTTATTATTCAAATTTTTCGAAGAATAAATGGCGATTTTTTACTAATTAATTCTGGTTCAGGGAGATTAATTTTTTCGATCGAAATTCCGCAACGAGAAGAATTATTAAAAATTATAAAAAAAAGAATGTTTAAACTTTCTTTATTCAAGAAAAGATAATTACATTTGGGCTTACCCTTTCGAGGGTATGTTTTTCATAGGTAGATGTAGGGTCGGATATTAATTTATTCGACCCTTTTTTGTTTTTAAGCTCGTATCTTTATCGGGTCCATGAAAAAGAAAAAAATCATTGTTGCAATTACAGGAGCTAGTGGCTCCATCTATGCCAGGCTTTTATTAGAGAATCTTAAACTTTTATCCGATCAGGTAGAGAAGGTAGGAGTAGTGATGTCTGACAATGCAAAAGAGGTTTGGCGTTTTGAGTTGGGAAATGAAGATTATGACCATTATCCTTTTGAGTTCTATTCCAAAATGGATTTTAATGCACCTTTTGCTTCCGGATCTGCAAAATATGATACAATGATCATTATTCCTTGTTCTATGGGTACCTTGGGACGGATTGCGCAGGGGATCTCTAATGATTTGATTACCCGTGCGGCAGATGTGGTTTTAAAGGAACGGAGAAAACTCATCGCTGTGGTACGGGATACGCCTTTCAGTCTGATTCATATCAACAATATGAAAACGGTTACGGAAGCAGGTGGGATCATCTGCCCGGCCAATCCTTCTTATTATAGTATACCTCAAACTATAGAAGAGGTTGCACAGACGGTAGTAAGTCGTGTGGTGGATCTGGCTGGACTGGAGCAGGACAGTTACCGCTGGAACGATTGATTTTTATATAAAGTTTACAATCCTCCAAAGCTTTGGGTCTGTATAAGTCATTCGAAACCCGTATCTTTGCAGGCTTTGAAAGCCTGGTCTTTTAAAGGCCAATAACAATAACTAATGAAGAAAGTTGCATTTTATACTTTAGGCTGCAAGTTGAATTTTTCTGAAACTTCAACGATCGGGCGTTTATTTACCGATGCCGGTTATGCTGTCGTAGATTTTACTGCGGGCGCAGATGTTTATGTGATCAATACCTGTTCGGTAACCGATCATGCAGATAAGAAGTGCCGGAAGGTGGTGAAAGAAGCCTTAAAGTATTCTCCAAATGCATATATAACTATAGTAGGCTGTTATGCGCAGTTGAAACCGACAGAGATTGCAGAGATTGAGGGGGTGGATATGGTATTGGGCGCAGCAGAGAAATTCAGGATCGTAGAGTTTATTTCTGACCTGACTAAGGCACCTAAAGCGGTTGTTCATCAGCAAAACATAGAAAAAGTTAATCATAATTTTATAGCGGCTTATTCTATTGGTGACCGGACCCGTACCTTTTTGAAGGTTCAGGATGGTTGTGATTATCCTTGTACGTATTGTACAATTCCTTTGGCCAGGGGAGGCAGCAGGAGTGATACCATCGAAAATGTGGTGAATCGCGCGCAGCAGATTGCGGCAAGCGGTGTGAAAGAGATTGTACTTACTGGTGTTAACCTGGGCGATTTTGGCATCAGGAACGGGCAGCGGGAAGATAAATTCTTTGACCTGGTGAAGGCCCTGGATGAAGTGGAAGGGATTGAAAGGATCCGGATTTCTTCTATTGAGCCTAATCTTTTAAGTGACGAGATCATTCGTTTTGTAGCAGGTTCAAAGCGGTTTGTTCCGCATTTTCATATTCCTTTACAATCGGGTTCCAATAAAATATTGGGTTTGATGCGCAGACGTTATCAGCGGGAATTGTATACAGAACGTGTAGCCACTATTAAGGCACTGATCCCGAACTGCTGTATTGGTGTGGATGTGATTGTTGGTTTTCCAGGAGAAACCCATGAGGACTTTTTAGATACTTACCAGTTTTTGAATGAGCTGGATATTTCCTATCTGCACGTGTTTACCTATTCTGAGCGGGAACAAACAGCCGCTGCAGAAATGAAGGGCCGTGTTGCCGGAAGTACGCGTGCAGACCGTAATAAGATGCTACATATCCTGTCGGAAAAGAAAAGAAGGGCTTTCTATGAATCCCAGCTTGGAACTGTGGGTGAAGTGCTTTTTGAAGATGATCAGAAAAGCGGTTTTATGCATGGCTTTACCAAAAACTACGTAAAGGTAAGGGCAAAGTATGATCCGGTAATGGTCAATGAAATCAAATCTGTTAACCTGGTGGCTATAACAGCCGGGGGCGAGGTAGAAGTTACAGAAACCGAACAAGTTTTAGCGCATTAATCCTATATTCGCATAAAACTTTTTTTATACGTATGTTTCCTACTGTATCGCATTTTATAGAATACCTTTTTGGTATTCAGGTTCCTTTGCCTTTTAATACTTTTGGTGTTTTTGTTGCCCTGGCTTTTGTTGCCGGATATTGGGCTTTTACAAAGGAATTGCAGCGAAAAGAGGCTCTGGGGATCTTACATGCAAGAATTAAAAATGTAGTGATTGGTAAACCTGCAACAACACAGGAGCTGATCTACAACGGAATATTTGGTTTCCTGATCGGTTACAAACTGGTTTATGCTTTATTAAATTACCATCTTTTTGTAAGTGATGCCCAAACGGTGCTGCTGTCGACAAAGGGTAATATCCTGGGTGGTTTGTTTTTTGCCGGCCTGTTTGCCTATTGGGATCACCAGGAAAAAGGCAAACATAAATTGCCGCAGCCAAAAACGATACAGGTAACAGAGCATCCTTACCAGTTGATGGGTCATATGATTGTATGGGCTGCCATATGGGGTTTCTTAGGTGCGAAGATTTTTGATAACCTGGAGCACTGGGATACTTTTATCCAGGATCCTATTGGTGGTTTGTTGTCTTTTAGTGGTTTAACCTTTTATGGCGGATTGATCTGCGGTGGTGCTGCGGTTATTTATATTGCCAATAAGAATGGCATTAAACCTTTGCATATGCTGGATGTAGGCGGGCCTGGTATGATGCTGGCTTACAGTGTTGGCCGGATTGGTTGTCATATGTCTGGTGACGGGGACTGGGGAATTGTAAATACGCATCCTAAGCCTTTTGGTTGGCTTCCAGACTGGCTTTGGGCTTATACTTATCCAAACAATGTGGCTATGGAAGGTGTTCCTATACCGGGTTGTACAGGGAAATTTTGTAATGTATTGCCTCTGCCGGTGTATCCTACGCCTATATATGAGGTCATTGTTTGCTTTATTTTGTTCCTGATCCTTTGGAAACTTCGGGACCGGATTAAGTTTCCGGGAATGATGTTTGGCATTTACTTAATGATGAATGGGGTGGAACGTTTCTTTGTAGAGCTGATCCGGGTAAATTCCAAATATCATGTGGCTGGAATTTCTTTTACACAGGCGGAACTGATTTCGTCCCTGTTGTTTATTGGTGGTTTGGCGCTGGTGATCTTTTCGGTTAAAAATAAAGAAAAAGACGCAGCCCTTTAAATAGAAAGCGATTGAATTACGAATTGTTATGTACCAAGGTGATCGCGATTGCGCGTTTAACTGGTAATTTTATACGAAAAGAGTCTATGAACTTTGATGCGAAGAGTGTTGAGTTTAAAGGATTGAACGATATGGTTTCTTATGTAGACAAGACTGCTGAGCAGCAGCTGGTATACAATTTGTCTAAACTGTTACCAGGAGCTGGTTTTACAACAGAAGAAGAAACGGTAAATAGTAAAGGAGAGGTGTTCAACTGGATCATTGACCCTTTGGATGGAACAACGAACTTTATTCACGGTATTCCTGCTTATTCGATCAGTATTGCTTTGTATGAGGAGGATCAGCCTGTAATAGGGGTGGTTTATGAGATCAACCGTGGAGAAATGTTTTACAGCTATAAAGGTGGCGAAGCCTATTTAAACAATAAAGTAATCCGGGTTTCTTCCAGGCCTTCTTTGTCTGAATGTTTGCTGGCGACAGGCTTTCCTTATTATCAGTTTGATAAGCAACCTCAGTATATGGCTTTGCTTTCTGATATGATGCAGAAATGCCATGGTTTGAGAAGGATTGGTTCTGCCGCGGTTGACCTGGCTTATGTGGCCTGTGGAAGATTTGACGCTTTTTTTGAATACAATCTGAATGCCTATGATGTAGCCGGAGGTGCTTATCTGGTGCAGCAGGCTGGTGGCCGTATTATGAATTTTAGCGGCGGCGATGAGTTTATAGAAAAGAGGGAAATTCTGGCGACCAATAGCCTGATTGATGCAGAACTTTTAGAAGCGATGAGCAATCATTTTAATGCTTAAGAATATATAATGGCATAAAAAAGGCCGGTTTTCTATATAGAGAACCGGCCTTTTTTATGTTTTATTTTATGGATTACAGTGCTTCTGAAACGACTTCTTTCACTTCTGGTACCATTCTTTGCAATAGGTTCTGTATGCCCGATTTTAAAGTGATGGTAGAAGAAGGGCATCCGCTGCAAGAACCTCTCAGTTCTACGGTAACGACACCTTCATCAAATGATTTATAGGTGATGGCACCACCATCCTGTTCTACAGCAGGGCGTACATAATCGTGCAGGATTTGCTGGATCTTAATTTCAAGGTCTGTACCTTCAAAATTAACCGCTTCTGTAGTTTCTTCTTTAATTTTATACTCCGATTCTACAGCGCCTTTTACAAATTCTTTAAGGATGGGTTCAATATCAGCCCAGTCTGCATCTTCAGCTTTAGTGATGGTTACAAAGTTGCTGGCGAAGAATACACCATTAACGAAATTGAACTTGAACAATTCTTTTGCAAATGGGGAATGTTCAGCACTCTCTTTTGTTGCGAAATCTTCACTGCCATTGATCAATAATTTATTGACCATGAATTTCATTGTAGCAGGATTTGGAGTTTGCTCTGTATATACGTTGATAGTCATTGTCTTTTTTTTCTACAAAAATAATTAATTAGTGATGCAATTTCAGTTTATGATGTCTGTTTTAGGTCATTAATTTAAACAGATTCTAATTAAAGCTGCAGATTAAAATACGCCCGTATAATTAAATGGTGTGATCTGCTTCAATTCTTCCTTCAATTCAGCACTGATGTTTAATCCATCAATAAATACAGCCATGGTTTCTGCTGTGATCTTTTGATTGGTCCTGGTCAGGTCTTTCAGGGCCTCATAAGGATTTGGATAGGCTTCACGGCGTAAAATGGTCTGGATGGCTTCAGCTACTACGGCCCAGTTGTTGTCCAGGTCTGCAGCAATTGCTTCGTTGTTTAACAGGATTTTGTTTAAGCCCTTTAAAGTAGAAGAGATGGCAATCAGGGTATGGGCTACAGGAACGCCAACATTTCTTAATACTGTGGAATCTGTTAAATCTCTTTGTAAACGGGAAATCGGAAGTTTAGCGGCAAAGAATTCGAACAGTGCATTCGCAATTCCTGCATTGCCTTCTGCATTTTCGAAATCAATAGGGTTTACTTTATGTGGCATTGCCGAAGAACCAACTTCTCCTTCTTTGATCTTCTGCTTGAAATAGTTTTTGGAAATATAGGCCCAGATGTCTCTGTCGAGGTCAATAATGATATTGTTGATTCGTTTCAGGGCGTCACATTGTGCGGCAAACTGATCATAGTGTTCAATTTGCGTGGTGTGTTGTGCACGGGTCAGGCCAAGGGTTTCATTAACGAATTGGTTGGAAAAATCTACCCAATTGATAGAGGGGTAAGCAATATGGTGTGCATTGAAATTTCCGGTAGCACCTCCAAACTTGGCACTGTTGGGGATGTTTTTAAGGTTATTTAACTGGATGTCCAGTCTTTCTGCGAAAACCAGAAACTCCTTACCTAATTTGGTCGGAGAAGCTGGCTGTCCATGGGTGTGGGCCAGCAAAGGAACATCTGCCCATTCTGTAGCCAGTGCTTTTAATTTGCTGATCAATTCTGCAATGTTTGGGTAATACACCTCATTTAGGGCCAGCTTAAAGGTATAGGGGATAGCTGTATTGTTAATATCTTGTGAAGTTAATCCGAAATGGATAAATTCTTTGAAATCCTGCAATCCAAGCTGATCGAACTTGCTTTTGATAAAGTATTCTACGGCTTTTACGTCGTGATTGGTGATTTTCTCTGTGTTTTTAATCTCCGTGGCATCAAGCTCTCCGAAATTTTCGTAAATGGCACGCAGTTTTGCGTAATTGTTTTTGTCAAAGCCGGTTAAACCATGCAAATTGGTTTCGCAAAGCGCGATGAAATATTCTATTTCAACAAAAACCCTGTATTTGATAAGGCCATATTCTGAAAAATAGTTTGCCAGGTCCTTAGTGGTGTTTCTATAACGTCCGTCAACTGGAGATATAGCTTGAAGTGGAGATAAATTCATGTAATTGAGAAGTTTTTACAGCGGCAAAGGTAACATAAATTAGGGATTATTAAGGTTTTGGGGCATAAAAAAAGGCTTTGGGTGATTCCCAAAGCCTTTTCCTTAAAAATTAAAGTTTGACTAGTGTTTAACTTCAGTTTTAGTAGTAGTAGTTTTAACTGTAGTATCTTTTTTAGCTGTATCAGTAGCAGCTTTAACAGTAGTATCAACTTTAGTAGTATCAGTAACGATAGTTGAAGAATCAGTTGTAGTAGTGTCAGATCCTTTAGCTTTGTTTTCTGAGTTACAAGCTGCTACTGATAAAGATAATGCTAAAGCTAAAAAGCCAAATTTAAATAAGTTTTTCATTCTAATTTCCGTTTTAAATAATTAATTAATTTTACATCTTAATACCGGTAACCTTAAAAGGTAACCCTTGAAAATAAAAAAAAATAAAAAATATTTTTCTGCGTTTCTTGGGTCACTGTTTATCTGTAATGGGTATTAAGATAAAAGTGGCACAAAAGTAAAATTTTTATTTATAATTGGGTTACCATTCACATAAAAAAGTATTAATTGGTGAGTAAGAAGTTAAGCAGTTCAGTTCCAACAGATAGAGAGGTAGTTTTAGGGATACTTAATAACTCAGATGATGCGCTTAATAAACTGTATATAGGATATTTTCCGATGATACTGCAGTTTATTCTGAATAATAACGGTGATGAAGACGATGCAAAAGATGTGTATCAGGAATCTATTATCATATTATATAATAAAATAAAGAGCGGGGATTTTGAATTAAGCAGTAAACTTAAAACCTATATATACTCAGTTTGCAGACGCATTTGGCTCAAAAAACTTTCGAAAGAAAGTAAGAAGGCCGTAAATGTTACAGACTTTGAAGATATAGAGGCGGTAGAGACAGATTTGGAGAAGCATGAGGAAAAGGACCGGCAGTTTGAAAAAATGCAGGAGGCCTTGCTCCATTTAGGGGAACCGTGCAAAACGATTATTCAGGACTTTTATATTCATAACTTGTCTATGCAGGAGATCTCTGAAAAATTTGGTTATACCAATACAGATAATGCGAAGACGCAAAAATATAAATGTCTGCAAAGGTTAAAGAAGTTGTTTTTTCAATCTTAATGATACAATGAGGAACGAAATAGAGTTAGAGGCGATTATTGAAGATTACCTGAATGGTAAACTTTCTGCAGAAGAAGTGAAAGCTTTTGAAGAATTAAGGATAAAAGATCCGTCTGTGGACCATAAACTGGTTGCGCATAAGGTTTTTCTGGATTCTTTAAAGGACTATGGTCATGTCCTTTCCTTAAAGGAAAAGATGGATACTGCCCATGCCACAATGAATGTGGAAGCACTGAAAACAGAGCTTAAACCTCATACCTCCCCGATTGTTAAATTATGGCGCAATAACAAATCTGCGGTAGCTGTTGCAGCATCTTTTATTTTACTGGCTATGGTTTCTGTTTTTGCTATTCAGCACAACACGAAGCAGAATGGCAGTTATGAGATGATGCGGAGAGAACTAGACCGAATTAAAAATTCTCAGAATAAACTGATACGCAACATCAACAGCAATGCCAAAACGGAAGCTGCTCCTGTAAGACCTGCTAAATTTGGTGGTACTGGTTTTGCAATTACCTCGAATGGGTTTTTGTGCACCAACCTGCACGTGATTAACGGTGCTGATTCTGTATATGTACAAAATAGTAAAGGAGAGGCCTATAAAGCTAAAGTTTATTATACAGATCCTCAGTATGATCTGGCGATCTTACAGATTGTTGATAAAGATTTTTCTCCGCTTTCGGCTTTACCTTATAAATTAAAACGCAGTGCGGTTGGTATGGGTGAGAATGTATATACACTGGGTTTTCCTAAGGATGATGCGGTTTTAGGTCAGGGTTATGTGAGCTCCGGAACCGGACATGCTGGAGATACCACAGCTTATCAGGTGTCTATTCCTGTTAATCCCGGAAACAGCGGTGGGCCATTGCTGGATAATAATGGAAACGTAGTTGGGGTGATCAGTGCGAAGGAGAACCAGGTGGATGGTGCGGCCTTTGCGATTAAATCTAAATATATCCTTGAGGCCCTGAGTGCCATTCCTTCTGATTCTTTGGGTAGAAGAAGTGTGGCTAAGAAGAGTCCTTTGCAGGGTCTGAGCAGATTGAAACAGGTAGAGAAGATTCAGGATTACGTATTTATGATCAAAGTCTATAACTAACCTCCGGAAAAATATAAATTTTTTAAACCCCCGAAACTTATTGTTCGTTTCGGGGGTTTTGTTTTTATAAATTTACCCTATGGAATTTGGTAAAGTAGCAGACGAACTGGTTAAACAGGTAGATTTTACGCTGCCGCCTGACGGCGCTCAGACGGCTTTGACCTTAAAAGGGAAAAAAAATGCTGATCCGCGTTTTTATATTGGCTGTGCAAAATGGGGCCGAAAGGAATGGGTGGGGATGATCTATCCGCCTAAAACAAAGGAGGCGAATTTTCTGGACGAATATGCAAAGCATTTCAATTCTATAGAAATGAATGCGATATTTTATAGCATGCCTAAACAGGATCAGGTTATGAAATGGAAAGAGAAAGCTGCTGGAAATGCAGGAAATGGCTTTGTCTTTTGTCCAAAGTTTCCGCAAGTCATCAGTCATTTGAAAAGATTGAAAAATGCAGAGGAAGCTACCGACCAGTATATTTCAGGGATCAGTGAATTTGGCGAATTGTTGGGACCCTGCTTTTTACAGATGGGAGATAACTTTGGACCCAATAATATGGAGGTGCTGGAAAGTTATTTAAAATCCCTTCCCGAAGATTTTAAAGTCTTTGTAGAGTTGCGCCATCCCGAATGGTTTGCTGATCCGGTGATTAGAAAGAACTTGTTTAAGATGCTGGCTGATTTGAATAAAGGGGCTATAATTACCGATGCCAGCGGCAGAAGGGATTGTTTGCATATGGAATTGACCATTCCTGAAATTTTTATACGTTTCGTAGGAAATGGCCAGGATCATGGGGATTCGGATTTCAAGAGGATTGATGAATGGGTAATCAGAATCAAATCATGGCTGGACAGGGGGTTGGAGAAGGTTTACTTTTTTCTTCATCAGCATGATGAAAGGGACACCCCGGTTTTGGCAAACTATACCATTAAGGAATTTAATAAGCATTTGGGCAGTACTGTTCCTGAAATTGAATTTATTACAAAAACAGGAGAATTATTTTAAATAGTATACTAAATTTGTAGAATATTATATTTGAATCTAAAAACCACAACATTATGAGTTTAAGACTAGGGGATACCGCTCCCAACTTTCAGGCAAAAACCTCTATAGGAGATATTGATTTCTATAACTATCTGGGCGATAGCTGGGGTGTTTTGTTTTCACACCCGGCAGATTATACACCGGTATGTACTACAGAACTTGGACGTACAGCGGCTTTAAAAGGTGAATTTGAAAAGAGAAATGTAAAAGTACTGGCGCTAAGTGTGGATTCTGCGGAATCGCATAAGGGCTGGATCAGTGATATCAACGAGACCCAAAATACGAATGTGGAATTTCCTATTATCGCTGATGAAGACAAGAAAATTGCTGATCTGTATGATATGATCCATCCAAATGCTTCAGAAACTTTAACGGTACGTTCCCTGTTTATCATCTCGCCAGATAAAAAAGTGAAATTGATCATAACTTATCCGGCTTCTACGGGAAGGAACTTTAATGAAGTGCTGAGGGTAATTGATTCTTTACAGCTTACTGCCCAGTATACGGTAGCTACGCCTGCAGACTGGCAGGATGGCGATGATGTTGTTGTGGCCAACAGCATTAAAACGGAAGATATTCCTGCAAAATTCCCGAAGGGACATAAAATTATTAAACCGTATTTGAGAACTACTCCACAACCGAATAAATAATAATTTCGCAAAAGTTTTGGTTTCTTTAAGTTTTAGTAATAATTTAAAGAACTGAAAAACAACCTATTATTTTATCAAAGAACTAAAATTATGAACACCGGAAAAGTTAAATGGTTTAATACTCAAAAAGGATACGGATTTATTGTGTACGACGGCAATAAGGATATTTTTGTACATTTTAAAGATGTTTTGGGCGGTATTGACAGCTTGCAGGAAAATGATAACGTGGAATTTGAGATTGCGGAAGGAAAAAAAGGATTGCAAGCAGTTAAAGTTAAAAAAGTTTAATTAAACCTTCCTGATATATAGAAAGGGCTGTCTTATTCGGACGGCCCTTTTTTGTCAATAGTATTGCAATATTTGTGCTTTAATGATCAGCAGACCGGCAGACCTGCTTTTGGTAAAGATCAGGAACTGATCATCTGCGGGTTTAATTTTGTACTTTTTGCTGAGGTTTTCTGCCTTGTCCGGATAATTCCTGACGATGATATTGCCTCTTAATTCTTTTTCTTTTTTGAGATCGGCGGCAGTAAGAGTTTCGGTTATTTTAAATATTCTGCCTGGAAATTCTTTTTTGAATTGATCTGAGGTATATAATTGTGTTTGTTCCTGCAGTTTCTCCAGCCCATAAGTCTTTCCGATGAGAGAAAATGCACCGCTTTTTAGTAATGCGGCATCGGGTTCATAAATGTATTCCTTTAACTGTCCTTTGGTAAATACGACTTCGGCTTCCTGATACAGCTCTGTTGAAAATTGCTTGATGCTTTCGTTGATGGCACTGCAGATGATCTTAATGGGGGTATCCTGGTGTCTTTTTAAAATAAAGAGCAGTTCTTTACATTCATTTCGGGTGCTTACAATATACACTTCAGTAACAAATTGTAGTTCTTTAATCCCGGCGGTGATGTCGAGCAGGGGCGAGGTTTTGATGATGACCTGGTCTGATTTAGATAGGAGTAAATCCATATTTTCAATCACATTTGGCGTGCAGTCTTTGAGCATGAAGACTTTGCCTGACTGACTTCTTCTTGCAGGATCAATGTAAATGGTGTTGAAATGCCCGGAATAGGCTTCCAGGTAGGCTAATCCATCACCGGCTATGCATTGGATATGATCCGCGCCGAGTGTTTTCAGGTTGTGGGCTGTAATCTCTGAAAGCTCAGTATTGATCTCGCAATGGACCACCTTTTCTGCTTTTTTCGAAAAGTAATAGCTGTCTACTCCAAATCCGCCAGTAAGATCAATTAATGTACCACCATCAATTAAACTTGCTTTGTAAGCTGCAGTTGTTTCTGAAGAGGTCTGTTCTATAGATAAGGGCTCAGGATAATAAATTTGCGCTGCGGTAAACCAGGTAGGTAGCTTTTTTTCTGCTTTCTTTTTGGAACTGATCTGTACAGCCAATTCTTTGGAAGACAGGTGTTCAAAAGGGCTTTTGGCCATAGCAAGCTGATGCACATCAGTGTGCAGGTGGCTGCTGATATAGGCCTGGACTTCCTTATATAGAATGGACTTATTCAATAGCTGTTTTATTTTTCATTACGATCTGGCAGGTGTGGCGGCTTTTAACCTCCAAAAGAATCTCTTTGTTTTCAGTGACCCTGTCTATCGTATCTTGATTGTAGTAACGGATGGTGACCAATTCCAGTCCAGTATTGTATTTAACTTTATAGTGTTCCGATAATTCTTTGATCAGCCGGTCTGTTTTTTCTTCATCCTGGTCTACACTTACTGAAAAGCTGATGGCGGAGTTCAGCATGGTGTTGACTTTTACTTTATGCTTATGGAAGAGGCTGAAGATATCGCTGAGGTTTTCTTCAATGATAAAGGAGAAATCTTTCGGAAAGATAGAAATCAGGACCTGGTTGACTTTAAAGATGAAAGAGGGTACGGGTAACGGTGCATTGAGGGCGGTGATTTCAGTACCCGGGCTTCCGGCGTCAACAAAGGAACGGACATACAGAGGGATATTCCTGTTTTGAAGGGGCTTTATTGTTTTTGGATGGATAACGGTTGCTCCGTAATAGGTCAGTTCTATGGCATCGTGATAAGAAAGCTGTGGAATCCTCTCCGTTTCAGCAAACCATTTGGGGTCGGCATTGAGTACACCAGGCACGTCTTTCCATATGGTTAATGCTGTGGCATTCAGGCATGCAGCAAAAATAGCGGCGGAGTAATCTGAGCCCTCACGTCCAAGAGTGGTTGTGAAATTTTCGCTGGTGCTGCCAATAAAACCCTGTGTAACAACGATAAATTTTTCCAGCAGGGGGAGCAGGTGTTTCTGGATTTCGGCTTCTGTTTTATTCCAGTCTACTTTACCTTCCCGGTAAGTATTGTCTGTTTTAATATAATTCCTTGCATCGGCCCAAACGGCGTTGCATCCGGCTGATTTTAAGTAGGCGGTCACTATTTTTGTAGAAACCAGTTCTCCGATGGAAACGATCTGATCGTAGATATAATCTGGTGCATCGCTGGCTTCTTCTTCCAGAAGCCATTCGATTTCCACAAAGGTATTGGCAATGTCGTTGAATACGGGATGGTTAGGATCGGTGAAGAGATCGTTCAGGATGTGGTAATGATAGGTTTTAACTTCCTCCAACAATGCATGGGCCTGCCCGTCATTAAACAGGTAGGATTTGGTCAGTGCTTCAAGTTTGTTGGTCATCTTGCCCATAGCGGACACAACAATGAGCAAGGGGCCGGCCGAAGTGCTTTTAATAATTCCGGCCATATTTTGGATGGATTTTGCATCACAAACAGATGCACCACCAAATTTATATACTTCCATATTTTATTTTAGTGCGGGTAGAACGGGATTGGGTTTCAGGATTTCTTTAATTTGTTCAAACGGAACCAGCAGTTCGGTGGTACCTGCTGCATATGGCTTGATCTCATAGGGGTTATACAGAAATTTCAATCCCTGGTCTGTTATGGTAAAATTGTGTGGCAATGAAAAGGTGTTCTTTTCGAAAAAGTAATTGTCGGCCAGGCTTTGTTTCGGGGTCAGTTTTTCGTTTTTCCTGAAGATTTTCTCTGCTGTTGCAGTTAATACAGGAAGACTGCCTGTCTTGATCAGACTGTCGATGGTTACACTTTTATTGCTGAGGGTGTTATAGTTGTTGAATACGATGGCGTAATTTGCATGTGCACCACCTGCATAGTCGATAAAATCATATCGTAAACCCAGATAACCTTTTCTTTGCTGCAGCACCTTGATGCGAACTTCCTTAAACCAGGTTTGCTGGTCGTCTTTGTTGTCTTTTTTATAGTCATCAAAGCCTTTGATAAATCCAGCAGCAAGCTCACTGTAATTTTTATATTGAGGATCCTCAGGACTGTCTGTTTTCAGAGCGGCTGCCTGAATCAATGAATTGATCTTATCGCTGCTGAATACCGGGTATACAATGGTCGCTTTAGCGGTATCCTTGCTGCTCGCCGGCAGGGCCAGTTTGCTGTATACTTTAAGCGAATCGTATTTAAACGTTAAGGTGTCTGTTGTGACGGTAGCCTCAGTGTTCGTGGAGTCGGCCGTTTGGCCACCTTTTTTTTCACTTTGACAAGCGAGGATGCTTGATAGTATAAGTAGTGCAGCAATCTTTTTCATATCTCTATTTTTTAATTTGTTCTTTGGAAAAGGAAGCATTTAACCAGCCTGATTCTATATCGGCCTCATACTTTTTATAGAAATTGATTGCAGGTTCGTTCCAATCCAGCACCTGCCAGTTCATTCCATTGTAGTTTTTGTCTTTTGCTTCCTGCATTACAGTTTCAAAAAGGAGTTTTCCAACCCCTTTTCCGCGATATTCTTCAGTAACAATGAAGTCTTCAAGGTAAAGACGGCAACCTTTCCAGGTAGAATAGCGTGTATAATAAAGGGCAAAACCAATGATCTTGTGCTCATTTTCGGCAACAAATGCCTTCCATACCGGTTTTTCTCCAAAGCCTGCATCTGTAAACTCCTCCAGGGTCACTGTGACTTCGTCCGGTAGTTTCTCATAGACTGCCAGCTCATGGATGAGTTCAAGGAGTGCCGGACAGTCTTGCTTTTCTGCGACGCGGATAGTTATACTCATTCTGCTTTAAAATGTTTAAGTTTCCTTTTACCAAATATATTGCTGCCAATTCTTACCATGGTACTGCCTTCTTCAATGGCGATTTCATAGTCTGCAGACATTCCCATTGAAATTTCTTTAAAATAATCATCTTTCCGGAAATAAGTCAGTTTAATTCCATCAAATAAAACTTTCAATTCCTGGAATTCATCGCGGATCTGTTTTTTAGATTCTGTATTGGTGGCAATCCCCATCAATCCTACAATTCTAATGTTTTTCAGACTTTCAAATTCTTCGGATCTGAGCAGTTCTATAACTTCATCAAATCCCAGGCCGAATTTGGTGTCTTCATCTGCAATATAGACCTGCAGCAGGCAGTCAATAACCCTGTTGTTTTTTAAGGCTTGTTTGTTAATTTCAATCAGGAGTTTCAGGCTGTCTACAGATTCGATGAGACTGATGAAAGGTGCAATATATTTTACTTTGTTGGTTTGCAGGTGGCCAATTAAGTGCCATTCAATATCTTTTGGTAACAGGGCCTGTTTGTCGACAAGCTCCTGTACAATATTTTCACCAAAAATTCTTTGTCCGGCATCGTAAGCTTCCTGAACTGCATCGGCTTCGTTGTTCTTAGAAACAGCGACCAGTTTCGCGGAGGTACTTTCTAATTCCTTTTTATATTTTAATAAGTTATCGGCTATGCTCATTTATCAGTATTTTTGGTAAAATTAACAACCTTGGCGCAATTTGCGGCAAGAAAAGATAATGTTTACAGATTGATGAAGCCAGGCATAGCTTGTATAGGGAGATGTGAAGCGTTTTAAAGAAGGGTTGCTTCAGGGTTTGTAGAGAAAAATTTGATGATACGATGAAGAAGATTTTGTTAGCGGGGATTGCATCTTTATTCCTGTTCGGATGTAAGCCCCCTGTTCCCAAAGATATTATACAACCTGATGATATGGGGAAAATACTGTATGATATCCATGTAGCCGATGGATATGTGAATACGATTCCCTTGCCGGATTCGGCTAAAAAGGTTGCTTCTTCTTTTTATAAGGGCATTTATAAGAAGTATGGAACTGACTCAGCAGCATACACGAAAAGTATGAACTTTTACTATACGCATCCGGATCTGATGAGCAGTATTTACGAAAAGATAAAGGCAGATTTGACAGCGGCTAAAAAGAAGGTGGATAAAGTTGTTGCTGATTCTGTGGCTGCCGCAAATAAAAAACTGCAGAAAAAGTTAGACACGGCAAAAAAAGCTGCAGTAGCGGATCCTAAATTAATCAAGAACGTAAAGGCTAAGGATTCTTTATTGGTTAAAAAGGACAGTGCATTGGTGAAACCTAAGAAGAAGATCAGGAAGAAAAAGTTAAAGAAGGTTCAAATTCAAACGACGCAAAAGTAATTATGTTATATCCCGAAAATTGTTTGGAACGTTTAGGTTTCAACGAAATTAGAGGACTCATCCATAAAAATTGTTTAAGCCCTATGGGACAGCAAATGGTGAGTAAGATGCAGGTCATGACCAATTATGACCAGATAAATAAATTTTTAAGACAAACCAGAGAATTTAAAAGTATACTGGAAAATCAGGAACCTCTGCAGATCAGTACTTTTTTTGATATTAAATATTTAGCAGATAAAATCCGGGCCGAAGGGAGTTACCTGGTGGAAGAGGAGTTGTTCCAGATGTACGCCTCTCTCCAGACGGTATTCTCTGTACTTCGTTTTTTTGACGATAGAAAGGAGGTTTATCCTAACCTGGAGGCTTTATTTGAGCATCTGCCGGTAGAGAAAAATATCCTTAAAAAGATTGAAACTGTTCTTGATCCCAAAGGTAAGATCAAACCTAATGCTTCTCCTGCTTTGCAGCAGATCATTGGGGATATTGCAAAAGGTGAGCAGGAAGTCAGGAAAAAGATGGATGCCATCTATAAACAGGCTGTTGGAAACAACTGGGTGGCTGATGGAAGTCTGACCATTCGTGATGGCAGGATGTGTATTCCGATTCTGGCTGAAAACAAGAGAAAACTGAAAGGATTTATCCATGACGAGTCGGCCAGCGGCCAGACCGTATACATGGAACCTGAGGAAGTTTTTACTTTAAATAATAAGTTAAGAGATCTGGAATTTGATAAACGCAGGGAGATCATTAAGATTTTGATTGCTTTGACCAATGACCTGAGACCTTATACCCCTTTATTATTGTCTTATCATGGCTTTTTAACCAAGCTGGATTTTGTTCGGGCAAAGGCACTTTTTGCAATAGAAGTGGAGGCAGATATGCCGGTTTTGGTAAAAGAAGCCAGGACTAAGCTGGTCAATGCAAGGCACCCACTCTTGTTTTTGTCTTTCAAGGAAGATCAGAAAACCGTGGTTCCGTTAAATATGCAGATCCACGATACGTTGAGGATATTGCTGGTTTCCGGACCTAATGCTGGTGGTAAATCTGTTTGCATGAAAACGGTTGGTCTGTTGCAGATTATGATCCAGAGCGGCTTATTGATTCCTGTTCATGAGTCTAGTGAGGTCGGTATATTTGACAATATCTTTGCAGATATTGGAGATGATCAATCTATAGAAAGTGATTTGAGTACTTATAGTGCCCATTTGACAAAGATGCGGTATTTTGTAGCGCATGCTACACCGAAGTCGCTGGTGCTGATCGATGAGTTTGGAACAGGTACAGATCCACAATTCGGCGGGCCTATGGCAGAAGCCGTGCTGGAAGTATTGAACAATAAGAAGGTACGAGGCGTAATCACGACCCACTATTCGAACCTGAAATTGTTTGCGGGTAATACGCCCGGGCTTGAAAATGCTTCTATGTTGTTTGATAATGATAAAATGAAGCCTTTGTATGTGCTTGAGATTGGGAAACCGGGGAGTTCATATGCTTTTGAGATTGCGCAGAATATTGGTTTGCAGCCTGAGGTTTTAAAACTGGCGAGAGAAAAGACGGGTACCAATCAAAACCGTATAGATAGTTTGCTGGTGGATCTGGAGAGAGAGAAGAAGCAGATTTATGATACGAAGATCCATCTTTCTACCCAGCAGAATAAAGTCAAAAATCTGGTGGCTGAAAATGAAAAGTTAAAGCTTTTCCTGGAGGAAAATAAAAAGAGCCTGATGAAGGAGGCGAAGCTGGAGGCACAATCCATTATTAAAAATGCGAACAAGCTGGTGGAGAATACGATTGCCGAAATTAAAGAGAAGCAAGCGGATAAGGTAGCGACTAAAGAGCTCCGGCAAAACCTGCAGAAGCAGCTGGTGCAGCACCAGGTAAAGGAGGAGAAGAAACCGGAGGCACCAGTACAAAAGTTAAATACACCGATAGAGGTCGGAGACTGGGTACAACTCAATAACAGTGAAACAACTGGACAGGTACTGGAAATTAACCGGGATAACCTGGTGGTGGCATTGGGTGATCTGAGGTCTGTTTTGAAAAAAAACAGGGTGCATAAGATCAGCAATACGCAGGCGAGGAAAACGATACAGGCCAATTCTTATTCTGGCAGTATTTCTGAAGCGATCAGTTCTTTTAGCGCGGAGCTGGATTTAAGGGGAATGCGGGGTGAAGTGGCCTTACAGGAAGTTGAAAAGTACTTGGACAGGTCTGTCATGATGGGCTTTCCTTTTATTAAACTGATCCACGGAAAAGGTGACGGTATTCTTCGGAAGCTGATCCGTGAGTATCTTAAAAAGTATAGCCAGGTTACCCGTGTGGAGGATGAGCATGCAGACCGGGGTGGAGATGGTATTACGTATGTATATTTAAAATGATAATTACCCCCGGGCTAACAAAGTTCGGGGGACTTTTTTTAATTTAGCAGTCAAACCAAATATATGATCAATAAAGTGGTATCGGGGGCTATAGAAGCCATCCGGGATATAGAAGACGGTGATACATTAATGCTGGGGGGATTTGGCCTTTGCGGGATTCCTGAAAACTGCATTGCGGCACTGGTGAAAAAGAACGTAAAGAACCTGACCTGCATTTCCAATAATGCCGGAGTAGATGATTTTGGCATAGGGCTGATGCTGCAGCAGCGCCAGGTTAAAAAGATGATTTCTTCTTATGTTGGAGAGAATGCAGAATTTGAAAGACAGCTGCTGAGTGGTGAACTGGAAGTTGAATTGATTCCGCAGGGTACTTTAGCAACACGCTGCATGGCTGCCGGTTATGGTATGCCTGCAATATTTACACCTGCAGGTGTGGGTACTGAAGTGGCTGAGGGTAAAGAAGTGCGAAATTTTAATGGCAAGGATTACCTGATGGAGTATGCTTTTGAGGCTGATTTTGCGATTGTAAAAGCCTGGAAAGGAGATACTGCGGGCAACCTGATCTACAGATCGACCAGCAGGAATTTTAATCCGGTAATGGCGATGGCTGGAAAAGTGACCATTGCTGAGGTAGAGATTCTGGTGGAAGCCGGAGAACTGGACCCGGATCAGATTCATACACCCGGGGTATTTGTACACCGTATTTTTCAGGGTGCTGATTACGAGAAGAGAATTGAACAACGTACGGTAAGAACTAAAAATTAAGGGTCACATGCTGGATAAAAATGGAATTGCGAAACGTATCGCAAAAGAGATAAAAGATGGTTACTATGTGAATCTTGGGATTGGTATTCCAACATTGGTAGCCAATTATATTCCTGAGGGGATCAATGTCGTTTTACAGTCGGAGAACGGCTTACTGGGTATGGGGCCTTTTCCATTTGAAGGGGAAGAGGATGCCGATCTGATCAATGCAGGAAAACAAACGATTACCACCTTACCTGGTTCATCTGTCTTCGATTCGGCCTTGAGTTTTGGAATGATCAGGAGCCAGAAGATTGATCTGACTATATTAGGTGCTATGGAAGTTTCTGAGAACGGAGATATTGCCAATTGGAAGATCCCTGGTAAAATGGTGAAAGGAATGGGGGGCGCTATGGACCTGGTGGCTTCTGCTAAAAATATTATAGTGGCCATGCAGCATGTGAATAAAGCGGGGGAGAGTAAACTGCTGCCAAAATGTACCTTGCCTTTAACAGGTGTACATTGTATTAAAAAGATTGTAACCGAGCTTGCGGTTCTTGATGTACTGCCTGAGGGTGGATTTCAGTTGATCGAAAGAGCACCAGGGGTGAGTGTGGATTACATTAGAAACGCAACCTCAGGCAGACTTCTGGCCGACGACAATACGCCGGAAATGCATATTGATTAATTGTCCTGACAGAATTTAGCTTTCAGATCAATGGCTATTTTTTCGGTAATGGCAATGATCTCATCGGGGGTGTTGTTGTTGTTCAGCACAACCATATTGCATTCTTCTTTGTACGGCAATAAAAATTCTTTATAAGATGGCACAACGTGGTTGTGCCATTTGTATAATACGTCTTCTTCAGAATAGCCGCGTTCCATACCATCTCTCTTTACTCTGCGGTCCAGAGCTACGGATTCTTCGGCTTCTACAAAGATCTTATGGTCCAGCAATGCTGCGATCTCTTTGAAATGAAGGATGAAAAGGCCTTCTACTATGATTATTGGTGCGGGACTGATCTCCAGGATCTTGACCACGGCCAAAGGGTTGTTAAAATTGTATTCTTTTTTGTAGATCACTTCTCCTTTCAGGAGTTTCCTGATGTCGAGGTTGAACTGCTCGTTGTCAATGGTGGAAGGAAGATCAAAGTTGTATAATTTATTCTCTTCCTGTGTCATTTCTCCAACAGGGATGTAATAATCATCCTGCGAAACTAAAGTAACCTCATCATTCTTAAAATGATGAAGGAAACAATTTAAAAAGAAAGTTTTACCGGAACCGCTTCCACCCGCAATCCCGATAATAAAAGGTTTATTGTTCATTAGTATCTTGTCCGCTGTAGGTTAAATTACAAAAAAATCTTTTGTCCAGCGCACCCAGTGCGTCTGCTACAGCTTTTGTCATTACAATGATAACATCTTTTGTGGACTCATTCTCTGTAAATTTACCAACAACCTTTGCAAAAGTAGAGCGGTTGCTCATTGGATTGGTGATTTTTATTACGGTTCCTATTGGTGCAGTGCGGTGTAATACAAGCATTTTAGTTGGATCAAGTCCTTCGTCTGCAATCCATACAGCGGTTCCTTTTTCATCAATTTGATTCAGGCCATATCTGCTTGGCGCGTATTTTAAGGAAGGGTTTTTAATGGTTGATACGCTATCGGTCTCTGCATCTGAATCTGTTACCGGTGGAGTATAAGGTTTTTTAACCGGGTATTGTCCTTTGATCAGTAATTTTTGGCCAATTCTAAGGGAGGCATCCGGTAAATTGTTCTTTGCTTTTACCTGGTCCATCGTCAGGCCATATTTTGTGGCAATAGAATAGAGGGTTTCATTGGAGGCTACGGTATGTTCTATGAACTCTTCCTGTGCTGAAGTGTCTGCAGGGGATTGCAGCGGTTGTGTCTTTTTATCCAGACCTGTTTTTTTCTGGCCTGTCTGTGTTGTTTCTGTTACAACCGGCTGGCCTGCATTTGACGTTTCAGGATTTTGACCTTGTTTAGCCGGAATTTTTAAGACCTGAGCTATTCTCAGGTTACTGGAATTTAACCCGTTAAGTTTTTTGATCTCCTCAATGGTTGTTCCGTATTTGTCAGCCAGCATCCCCAGGTTTTCTTTGGCTTTTACAACATGCTCTATATAGGCTCCGTTTTCTCCTGGAGTTGCATCTGTGCTTTTTACAGCTTCAGGACGTTTGGAAGGAAAAATTGGCTCATTAGCTGCAGTTTGTGTTGGTTTCTGTTCCGGCTTTTGATCCTGTTTTTTTTCTGGTTGCTGTTCGGTTCCTGCTTGTGCCGGCATTTTTAAGACCTGGCCTATTCTCAGGTGAATCGAGTTTAGGTCGTTGATCCTTTTGATTTCATTTACTGTAGTTCCAAATCTTTCTGCAAGTCTGTTCAGGTTGTCTTTGGGTTGTATGGTGTACTCCGTATAGTTTCCATTATCGGATGATGTATTTGCCGGTGGATTTTTTGCAGCCGTGCTGATCTGATCTTTAAATGGAATATTGGTTGGTACTTTAATGATGACCCCGATTTGAAGGTATTTGTTGTCATTAAAGGTAATGATCTCTTTGGGCTGAACATTGTACAGTCTTCCTATGGAATAATAGGTGTCGTGCTGAACTACTTTATGGATGATTACTTTTTTGCCTTTCAGGTTTTCTACGCCTATGGAGTCTCTGAGGTTAGAGGCAGAGGCTGAGGATATGTTAAGGAAGGCAGCTACTGCTGCCAATATATAATATTTTTGCATTAATGTTGTGTCAAGTTAATTCTGGCAATTATACGAATAAATTCTAAGAGCTTAAATTCTATATCAAGAACGGGAAAGAAGGGTGCGTATTATAAAGCAGTGTGAAAAAAGCTTGCTGGAAAAATCAATATTACTCTTCGAGGACTGGACTCCTTGCCCCGCTTCGCTCTTGTGGCAAGGCGCCCTGAGGTCCTCTCGGAGTAATATTGATTTTGTATGGCGCATAGCTGTGAGGGGTGGTCCGGGAAGGGGGAAGGAAAAGTGAGGTGTTTGATGAGGGCATTTTTATAAAGCGAAGAGGATTGTTCTAAGGCAGATAAAAAGTAACTATGAATTATTTATAGTGATATATACGGTGTGTAAACTAAGAAAGCCCTGCTCCAAAAGCATGGCTTTCTTAAGTTGAATGGGGATGTTTTATTTTTTATTTGCAAATGAGCGCAGCATCCAGGTGTTTTTTTCTTTGAATTGCATGAAACGGTTGACCATATCGTTGGTACCGTCATCTCCGGCTTTGTCTGTTGCTTCCAGCAGCTCTCTTTCCAGTTGGATGAGTTGATACATATCGTCGAGAATAGCATCTACCATGTCAAGGTCTTTAAGACCTATGGTATTGATCTCTTTAATGGAAGATTCACTGATGTAATCCGCGAAACGGCTGTGTGGTGGTTTACCTAGGGTAAGGACACGTTCTGCAATTTCATCAATGGTTAGTTGAGCCCATCTCTATGCGCCCTGCCCGGACTCACCTCCTTTGCTAAGCGGCATATAAAACCGAGCTTGCGAGCTCTTGAGAACAAATAAAAATATAAACACTTCGAAAAAAATCAATATTACTCCGAGAGGACCTCAGGGCGCCTTGCCACAAGAGCGCAGCGAGGCAAGGAGTCCAGTCCTTGAAGAGTAATTTGATTTTTTCAAACAAGCTTACAAACTTAAATTTACCTTTGTAGATAATGGGATATAACAGCTTATCAGAATGTGTTGCTGATTTAGAAAAACACGGACATCTTATACGTATAAAAGAAGAAGTAGATCCTTACCTGGAAATGGCTGCAATTCATTTGCGGATTTTTGAACAGGAAGGCCCGGCCATTCTATTCGAAAAAGTTAAAGGAAGCCCTTTTCCTGCAGTATCCAACTTGTTTGGCACTTTGGAAAGGTCCAAGTTTATGTTCAGAGACAGCCTGGATAAAGTTCAGCAGTTGGTAGGACTTCGTTCAGATCCAATTAAAGCATTTAAGAACCCATTTAAATATGCCGGGGCAGGCTTAACTGCACTCTCTGCTTTACCATTGAAACAAAGCTTGTTTAAAGCTACTTTTAATAAAACGACCATTAGTCAGCTTCCGCAAATTGTAAACTGGCCCATGGACGGCGGACCATTTGTAACTATGCCACAGGTCTATACCGAAGATCCGGATAAACCAGGTGTGATGAATTCTAATCTGGGGATGTACCGTATACAACTGGCCGGAAATGAATATATCAAAGACAAAGAAATCGGATTACATTATCAGATTCATAGAGGGATAGGCGTTCATCAATCCAAAGCCAATGCAAAAGGACAACCATTAAAAGTGAGTATTTTCGTGGGAGGCCCTCCTTCACATCCATTGGCGGCTGTGATGCCTCTGCCGGAAGGACTATCAGAAATGACCTTTGCGGGAGCCCTGGGTAACAGGCGGTTCCGTTATTTCTATGATGAAGAAGGTTTCTGCATTTCTGCAGATGCAGATTTTGTGATCACAGGAACGGTTTATCCGCAGGAAAACAAACCAGAGGGTCCCTTTGGAGATCATTTAGGCTATTACAGTTTAACGCATCCTTTTCCTTTAATGAAGGTGCACAATGTATACCATAAGAAAGATGCTATCTGGTCCTTTACCGTAGTAGGAAGACCTCCGCAGGAGGATACAAGCTTTGGTGCGCTGATCCATGAAATTGCAGGTTCGGCACTTCCGCAGGAAATCCACGGACTGCAAGAAGTGAATGCTGTAGATGCAGCAGGTGTGCATCCATTGTTGTTTGCAATAGGGAGTGAGAGATATACACCTTATTTAAAGGAGCGCAGACCACAGGAAATCTTAACCATTGCGAATCATATTTTGGGTAAGAACCAGTTGAGTCTGGCTAAATATGTGTTTATTGCTGCGAGAGAGGATGACGAGAAGCTCAGTACGCATCATATCAAGGCTTTTTTGAAGCACATATTGGAACGTATGGATTTTACCAGAGACCTGCATTTTTATACGCAAACTACGATAGATACCTTAGACTATAGTGGAGAAGGGTTGAACTCCGGCTCTAAAGTGGTGTTTGCTGCGGCCGGTGATGTGAAACGTCAACTGAGTACAGTATTGCCTTCAGGTCTTGTTACAGATGGATCTTTTTCCGGGTATCACATGGCTATGGAAGGGGTTATGACGGTTCAGGCTCCAGCTTATTTGAATAAGGATCAGGCAGGGGTTGAAATTAGCGCATTGAAAGACCAGCTTCAACAACAGAATCTGGAAGGTCTGGGCTTAATTGTACTTTGTGATGATGCTGCGTTTACTGCAAAAGATATCAATAACTTGGTATGGGTCACTTTTACGAGAAGTAATCCTGCCTCAGATATAGATGGGGTGGGTAGTTTTGTTAAAGATAAACATTGGGGCTGTACAGGCCCGGTTATTATAGATGCGAGAAAGAAACCTCAGCATGCACCTGAGCTGATCAAAGATGCTGAAGTGGAAAAGAATATAGAACGGTTTAAACTTTATCTGTAGGAGGGGTTGCTTCCCGGGAGAATCATTTCAAAATAAAAGCGCTGATGTCTTGACATCAGCGCTTTTATTTTGAAATGATTCTCTGGCTTTTAGAAGCGAACTCCGAAAGTCAGGAAAACATTGTTTTTACTTAATTTTGTTGTTGCAGTGGGATCCAGTGAAGCATCAGTTCCTACAGTATAAGGAACGAATGTCTGATTGGTTTCTACCCTTTGGTAGGCAAGGTCAACATAATACTGATTGATTCTGTAGCCTAAACCTGCGCTATAATATTTAACCTGAGCCTGGTTGTCAGGATCTTGTTTATAAGGAGTACCATTCAGTCCAAAACCTGCGCGAAGCGTAATCGGATCTATTTTGTATTCACCACCAACACGGAAGTTAACAGCACTTTTGTAGAAATCTTTAACATCCTGGTTGTTGTTGTTTAAAATTGAGCGATCATCCGTAGTATTGTAATCCGATGTAGTGCTCAGTTTGATGCTGGAGTAATTTACAAAATCAACGTCCCCGGTTAATAAACCGTTACCAGCAATAATTAAACTTGCACCCACGGAAGTTTTCATAGGAGTCCTTAATGTATATTGAAATACATAATTGTTCTGATCAGGTCTGTATGCTGAATTTCCAGGGTTATAACGTGTATTTACAGCTTCTGAATAAGTATCTTCTACATGCATCCAGGTTGGTGTTTGAAAGGATGCACCAATTCTAAATTCATTTATCGGCTTATAGATGATACCAATCCTTCCATTAATTCCATTACCTCTGGTCGTCTGAGATTGCAGATAAGAAGCAGTATAAGTGTCACCAACTTTTGGATCTGCAGGTAATTCCTGTGGAGTGGAAGTCAGTGAACCCATTTCGCTGAAATTAGAATCATAATCATAATGCATGGTCACAAATCCTATGGAAGCACCAATATAAACCTGATTGGAAATGTTCATGGATCCTGCGAAGTTAAATTCAGAAGTAGACCCCCACCTGTTTTGATTGTAGGCTTGATTGTTGTTGAGTTTGGAATTTGCTTTTTGGTAGACGCCAGGACTGGTTTCATTGATCAGGAAATTGTCATAGCCTAACTGACCCAATCCTACAGGTAGGTTTTGGTGGGTTTGGCCTGTGTTATTTGCCTGCTCAGCAAAATAATCGCCTAAAGAATTGTTCGGGTTTTTTCCGGCAAAACTTACGCGCTGACTATAATCGTTATTTCTGTTGTAGCCAATTCCCCAAACAAAACTAACTATCCCCTGATCCAGATTAGAGCCTTTAGGTCTGATCACCGGATTGTACCAAACTATACCCGCCTGGTTTAAGTTAAAACTGTTTTTTGTATCGTTGGAATTCTGACCAAAATAGTTCGATTTTGAGCCTGTATTGTTAAACTCAGGTGTGATGCTGAATTCAGATCTGGTGAACATTCCCAGTCCGGCAGGGTTACCGCCAATAGAACTGATATCTCCACCTAAACTGGTTTGAGCATTTCCCAGCCCTTTGAAACGGGCTGAACTACCGTAATTAGTTTGCGAGAACCTAAGGGCATCACCCGCGTATTGTGCATATATTACTCCAGTATTGGCTACCATAGCCAATCCAAGAATGGTAAGGAATTTTTTCATTTAATAGGGTTCTTATTTAACTAGTTTCTACCACCTCTTTGACTTCTGCCGCCACCGCCACCGCCGCCATAATTACCGCCGGAATTAGATGGAGGGGAATAACTAGGTCTGCTGTCTCTTTGGGGAGTATAACTTTCCGTTCTGCCTTGTCTTGGTTGTATATACGGATTGTCAGGTCTGCTGCCAGAATTTACATTTGCTGGACGGCTTGATCTGCTTCTTTCTGTGTAGCTTACACCGTTGGTTGTTCTGATCACACCGCGACCATTATAACTGCTGTTCATATTGCTGGACCTTGGGGTATAACCAACGCCGTTTTCTCTGCCTCTATAAGGTCTTGCACCATAAGTGGTGTTTCCAGGTAAGCGGTTGACATAGCCACCGCCCCAGTAACCACCTCCCCAGTATCCGCCACCCCAGAAGCCACCTCCCCAATAAGGGTTGTAGCCCCAGTAAGGAGAATAGCCCCAGCCACCAAAACCATAGTAAGGATTCCAGATGCTGTTGTAATAATTTCCAAATCCCCAGCCAAAGCCTAATGACCAGCTGCTGGAATATGGATAAAAGCCGTTATATCCATAATAATCACCATAATATGGGTCATAATAATTTCTGTACGGGCTTCCGTAATAAAATCTGTTGATGCGTGACGAATAATCCATATCGTAATTAGGGTCACTGCTTCCGTAATTATCATCGTAACTATCGCTGTATTGGGAAGACTGCCCTGGTTGGGGCTGTACATATTCCTGAGCCTTAGCTACAGAGTTGTATACGTCATCGTTGCCGCTGCCTTGCTGCGCCAACCTCGGTGCAGAACAGGAGGAAATAACCACCGCTGCTGCAACCAATATTGGAGTAAGTAATCGAATCGGTTTCATATATGTGAATTGTTTGTGTGTGTTACAATTATTATAGGTATAAATTTATAAATTTGCGACCTACTATACAAGAAATTTAACACAAAAAACGTTCCAGACAGTTATGAGCAAAGGTATTACAAGCAAAAACGAAGATTATTCCCAGTGGTATAACGACATTGTTATAAAAGCCGATCTTGCAGATCATTCAGATGTAAGGGGCTGTATGGTAATTAAGCCGTATGGTTACTCAATTTGGGAAAAAATGCAGTCTGTATTAGATCAAAAATTTAAAGATACTGGTCACAGCAATGCTTATTTTCCTTTATTCATCCCAAAGTCATATTTTTCAAAGGAGGCTTCTCACGTAGAAGGTTTTGCCACGGAATGTGCTGTTGTGACACATTATCGTCTGAAAAATGACGGTAACGGAAACATTATTGTAGATGAAACTGCCAAACTGGAAGAGGAGCTGATCGTAAGGCCAACTTCTGAAACCATTATCTGGAATACTTATAAAGGCTGGATCCAGTCGTACAGAGATTTGCCTTTGCTGATCAACCAATGGGCAAATGTTGTCCGCTGGGAAATGAGAACCAGGCTGTTCCTGAGAACAGCAGAGTTTTTATGGCAGGAAGGGCACACTGCGCACTCGACGGCACAGGAAGCCATTGAAGAAACAGAACGCATGCTGGATGTATATGCAGACTTTGCTGAAAATTGGATGGCTTTACCAGTGGTTAAAGGAAAGAAAACGCCAAATGAACGTTTCGCAGGGGCTTTGGACACCTATTGTATTGAAGCTTTGATGCAGGATGGAAAGGCTTTACAGGCAGGTACTTCACACTTTTTAGGACAAAATTTTGCCAAAGCATTTGATGTGAAGTTTACCAATAAAGAAGGAAAAATAGAGCATGTTTGGGCAACGTCATGGGGTGTTTCTACCCGTTTGATCGGTGCTTTAATTATGGCTCATAGTGATGATCAGGGATTGGTTTTACCTCCAAAGCTGGCTCCAATACAGGTGGTGATTGTACCGATCTATAAAGGAGAGGAAGATCTGAAGAACATCAGTAATTTTGTAGATGAACTGATTCCTAAATTAAAGGGAATGGGTATTTCTGTGAAATACGATGACAGGGACACACAACGTCCTGGATTCAAATTTGCAGAATATGAACTTAAAGGCGTACCTGTCCGGATTGCAATAGGCGGAAGAGATATGGAGAATGGTACCGTTGAAATTGCCAGAAGAGATACTCGTGAGAAACAAACCGTTCAGCAGGAAGGATTAGATATTTTTGTTCAGCAATTGCTGGAGGATATCCAGGAGAACATCTATAAAAAAGCTGCAGACTACAGGGAAGATCACATCACCGAAGCAAATTCCTACGATGAGTTCAAAGAGCTTTTGGATACCAAAGCCGGATTTATTTCTGCGCACTGGGATGGTACATCTGAGACAGAACAAAAAATAAAAGAAGAGACAAAGGCTACAATCAGATGTATTCCGTTAAATAATAAACAGGAGGCTGGTGTATGTATTTATTCAGGTAAACCTTCTACACAACGCGTACTGTTTGCCAGGGCTTATTAATTAGCGCCAGGTAAATTTAATTTTGAAAATAAATATCAATAGATAAACAGATGAAATTTGCAACCAAAGCTATACATGCAGGTCAGGAGCCGGATCCAACTACAGGAGCGGTAATGACCCCGATTTATCAGACTTCTACCTACTGGCAAAAGTCGCCGGGCGATCACAAAGGATTTGAGTATTCCCGTGGAACGAATCCAACCAGACAGGCTTTGGAAAAATGTCTGGCTGCGTTGGAAAATGCAAAATATGGTCTTGCCTTTTCAAGCGGTATGGGTGCAACCGATACGGTCTTGAAGTTGCTGAAGCCTGGTGATGAAGTGATCACAGGAAATGATCTTTACGGCGGTTCTTATCGTATATTTACTAAGGTATATGAGAAATATGGTATTAAATTCCATTTCCTGGATTTATCCAAACCAGAGAATATACTGCTTCATTTAAATGACAAGACCAAGTTGATCTGGATTGAAACACCAACCAATCCAACCATGCAGATCATTGACATTGAAGGGGTTTCCAAAATTGCAAAACAGCACCAGCTGATCCTGGCGGTAGACAATACTTTTGCCTCGCCCTATCTTCAAAATCCAATGGATCTTGGGGCGGATATTGTGATGCATTCGGTCACTAAATATATCGGTGGTCACTCCGATGTAGTGATGGGCGCATTGTTGGTCAATGACGATCAGCTGTATAAAGATCTTTGGTTTATCTATAATGCATGTGGCGCAACACCGGGTCCTCAGGATTCTTTCCTGGTATTGAGGGGAATCAAAACTTTGCACCTGCGTATGAAAGCGCATTGTGAAAATGGTGAAAAGGTGGCCCGCTACCTGAAGAACCATCCGAAGATTGATAAGATCTACTGGCCAGGATTTGAAGATCATCCTAATCATGACATTGCAAAAAAACAAATGAGAGGTTTTGGCGGCATGGTTTCGATCACGTTAAAAGGAGCAGATTTAGCAGAAACCTTCAGAGTGGCTTCTTCATTTAAAGTGTTTGCCCTGGCAGAATCTTTAGGTGGTGTAGAATCACTGATCAACCATCCAACCACCATGACCCATGGTTCTATTCCTAAAGAAGAAAGAGAAAAGGTTGGGGTTACAGATAACCTGCTCCGTTTAAGCGTTGGCGTGGAGGATATCGATGATTTACTGGCAGATTTAGAACAAGCACTTAAATAACAGCGGTTGGAATTTCTGGAACTTAAGGATTTTTTGGATGTGAAGGTTGGAGAATACAACCAGCCGGGCTTTATTCAAAATGATCCAATTTGTATTCCCCACCGTTTTTCAAAAAAACAGGACATTGAAATTGCCGCATTTTTTGCGGCAATTTTAGCTTGGGGGCAGCGTAAAACCATTATCAATAAGTGCACGGAGTTGTTTGCCCGGATGGATAATGATCCTTATGCCTTTATGACCGGACATTCCGACCAGGATTTGAAAGGTTTGCTGGGCTTTAAGCACCGTACTTTCAATGATACCGATCTGTTGTATTTTGTGGAGTTCTTCCATCAGCATTACCAGAGATCGGATAGTTTGGAAACGGCTTTTTTGCCAAAGGGGAGTTCTCCGTTCAGAGAAGAATATTTGACCGTCGTTCAGGAGGAGGAAAAGATCGCATATGCTTCTTCGTCCTGTATGCTGGGAGAAATGAATCAACCTGCATTGGATATTGAACAATCTCTGAACCATTTCAGAAGCTATTTTTTTAGTCTTCCGGATTTCCCCAGGAGAACCATCAAACATGTTTCTTCTCCTGCTCAGAAATCTACCTGCAAGCGTTTAAATATGTTTTTAAGGTGGATGGTAAGAAAGGATGTCTGTGGAGTGGATTTTGGCGTTTGGAATATCATCAAACCGGCAGATCTGATTTGCCCTTGTGATGTACATGTAGATCGTGTAGCCCGTAAGCTTGGTCTGATTGAGCGGAAGCAAACCGACTGGAGAACTGCTATGGAATTGACCACTGAATTGCGAAGATTTGATCCGCTGGACCCTGTGAAGTATGATTTTGCCTTGTTTGGCTTAGGCGTTGAAGAAAAGTTCTGATAATTTTGGCGCTTTTTTTATCTTTAATCTGTGGATGACTTAAGCATTTTAAACGCATGGTAACTTTTAGCGCAGAGATTGAAAAATTTGGAGAGATGGGTGAAAAGACCGGTTGGAGTTATGTTTTTATTCCCCAGGCTATAGCTGCCCGGATCAAGGCGGATTGTAAAAAGAGCTTCCGGGTAAAAGGTAAAATTGACCAGACGCCTATAGAAGGAATGGCAATCGTTCCAATGGGAGAAGGTGATTTCATCCTGGCCTTGAAAGCCAGTTTGCGAAAACAACTTCGTAAAGAAGCCGGGGTTGTAGTGACTGTTGAGCTGGAAGAGGATAAGGATTTTAAGATTGAGATTCCCGAAGATCTGGAACTTTGTCTGTCTGACGAAGACCATTTGATGGCGCGTTTCTTAAAATTGCCAAAGTCACATCAGAACTGGTACATCAACTGGGTAAATTCTGCTAAAACTGAGCCTACCCGAACCAAACGGCTGGTGAGGATTGTTTCTGCGATGGACAGGGAAATGACCTTTGCTGAAATGATGCGGGAAGGCAAGGAAAAGAAATAATCAAACTCTTTTGTAATTTCTGAACCAGCTGCTTATTTTCATCTGGATCACACCTACAAAAGCTTCCCTGAAAATCCTGGTGCTCATCTTTGAAACTCCTTCAGTCCGGTCGGTAAAGATAATGGGCACTTCAACTACTTTAAAACCATATTTAATGGCAGTAAATTTCATTTCAATCTGGAAGGCATAACCTACAAACCGGATCTTATCCATTGGAATGGTTTCCAGAACGATCCTTCTGTAGCATTTAAAACCAGCTGTTGCATCCTGAATGCTGATGCGGGTAATAAAACGAACATACATCGATGCAAAATAGGACATCAGTACCCTGTTCATCGGCCAGTTGACCACATTTACACCGTTTACATACCTGGAGCCAATGGCTACATCTGCACCATTTAAACAAGCCTCTCTTAAACGGATCAGGTCATCCGGATTATGAGAGAAATCTGCATCCATTTCAAATATAAATTCATATTTGCGCTGCAGGGCCCATTTAAAGCCGTGAATATAGGCAGTTCCTAAGCCCAGTTTGCCTGTTCTTTGTTCCAGGTGGAGGGCCGGATACTCTTCCTGAAGGCTTTTTACAATCTCTGCAGTCCCGTCAGGAGAACCATCGTCTATGATTAAGATCTCAAAGAGGAAAGGAAGTGAAAATACCTTCCTGATGATTCTTTCAATGTTTTCCTTTTCGTTATAGGTAGGAATTATTACTAAGCTGTCTGACACTTGTGACCGGTATTTTTTAATGTATGAATTGCAGAATCGCCGAAATTAATCATTAAAAATGAAAAACCCTGTAACCGGTCGGGGTTACAGGGTTAAAATATGTTAAATCCAGTGCAGATTAGCTTACGCCTTGCATCAGTTTTTTAATCAATGGAGAACAAATGATCAGGAAGATACCAGCAATTGCTGCGTAGATACCCAATTGGTAATAGCCTGCAGTGTAGGAATGTAGTTTTTCCATAAGGGTAGCACCTTCATCTACAGACATATCTGCGCCAAATTTTCCGGCGGCAAACTGACCAAATGCGCTGGCGAGGAACCACATTCCCATCATCATACCTGTAAGTTTCTTTGGCGAAAGTTTAGTCACCAGCGACATTCCGATTGGACCAAGGCATAATTCACCAAGGGTCATCAACAGATAACCAAAAGTAAAGAGGTTTAAGGAAGTTATCCCTTTGGCGTCTGCAAGAAAACGAGTATAAAAGAAGGTATAAAATGTAGCAGCCAGAAACAAAAATCCGATACCAAATTTAATTACAGAATTTGGCTCTATTTTCTTTTTTGACAACCAAAGCCACAACAGACCAACCAGCGGACTGAAAAGAATGACAAAGAAAGAGTTGGAGCTGTTGTTGATCACATTAGGGTCAATCTGGAAAAACAGCAAGGTATGGCTCAGATTCTTCTCTGCAAAAAGAGATAGAGAGCCACCGCTTTGTTCGAAAATGGCATTGAACAGGAAGTACAGGAAAATAAAAATAAAAGCAGCAAGCAGCTTCATCTGGAATTTTCTGTCTTTTACCTTGTAAGTTTCGTAAAGAAAATAAATGATACAAAGCGGGGCAATAGTATACATGAAGTAATCGGTATACTTTGTGTTCTGCACCATGATCAGGATCAAAGGAATAGAGATCAAAGAAAATACATATACGCCGATCTCTCTTAATCTTTTTTTGCTTACAGGCATTTCCTTTAACGGAGAATCACCGATTGGACCCAGTTGTTTTTTGGTAAACAGGAAGGTAATCAGGCCGATTGCCATCACAATTGCTGCGGCCAGGAAGGCATAGTTCCAGGAAACATACTTTCCGAGATAAACACATAATGCACCACCTAAAAGGCCTCCGATATTGATCCCGGCATAGAACATTCCATAACCAGCATCCCTGCGGTGATCGCCTTCTTTATAAAGGTCACCTACCATAGAAGAAATGTTGGGTTTGAAGAAACCCGTGCCTATAATAGAAAGTGTGATACCAATGTAAAAGAAATCCTTTGGTGAGGATGCAATGATCAGGTTTCCGAGGATCATCACCATTCCGCCAAAGAACAATGATTTTTTAAAGCCTAAGACCTTATCTGCAAAGATACCTCCCAAAAAAGTGAAAGCGTAAACAAAAGATTGTATGGCCGCATATTTTAGATTGGCATCCTTATCCGAAAGGGAAAGACCAACGATTTTGTCGATCATGAAAATGGTGAGCATACCCCGCATTCCGTAGAAGCAGAAACGCTCCCACATTTCTACCAAAAATAATGACCAAAGCTGCTTAGGGTATTTACCCTCAAAATCCTGGATTTTGTCCAGCGTGATGTTTTCTTGCATTCTATTTTATGTTAATCTAAAAAGCCTTTGGCAGAGGCCAAAGGCTTTTTATTTATTTTACACCGTGCATTAATTTTTTAAGAACAGGAGTCAGCATCATAATGATCAGACCAAGGCCTACCGGAATAAAGGTAAAGATCAGAAAGAAGGTAGTCATGGAATATTTGGAAGTGATCTCGTCGATCATGCCACCCATTGTACCTGCGATCTTGTTTCCGATTGCAATAGCCAGGTACCAGATCCCAAACATAATCGCGATCATACGCCCCGGAACCAGTTTACTTACATAAGATAAACCTACCGGTGATATGAACAGTTCTCCTAAGGTATGGAAGAAATAGGCCAGTACCAGCCAAACCATGCTCACAGAAGCCACGGCGGCGCCCTGAGGAATCGTGCTTGCACCATAGGCTAAAGCGGCGAAGCCGATGCCCAGGAGGATCATTCCAAAGCCGTTTTTAAAGGTTGCGGAAGGGTTGTATTTGCTTTCCCACAGTTTAGATACGATAGGGGCACAGCTGATGATGAACAAGGAGTTCAGAATTCCGAACCAGGTAGCAGGTACCTCTGATTTGACTTCGGAATATTGTTGTTTCAGCATATAGATTACAATGACCCAGATGATCACGAAACCTGAAGCCAGAATAATGTTTCCCAGTGCAAATTTTCCAAAGGTCTTGGCAAATAAACGCAGCAATACATAAGAGATGATGGCCAGGGGAACAATGGTGATCAAAGTATTTACAACGTTGAAAATGATCTTGGAATCGCCGGTTAAGATGCGCTGTGTATAATCTTTGGCAAAAATGGTCATTGAACCACCTGCCTGCTCAAATGAAGCCCAGAAGAAAATGGTAATGAAGGCCAGAATAATCACCGCAATCATTTTGTCGCGAAGTACAGGCGTATATTGTGCAATCCTCTTGATCAGGATAAAAATAAATAAGGCAAGTGCAATCAGGATGGCAAAATTACTGCCTTCAATGCCACCGATTTTAAAGTTGAACAAATTGAAACTGGTGATCTTGGAAACCGGATCGTTGATGATCCAGGCCAGGCCAATAACAGAAAGTAAACCAATGATACCCCGGTCAAATGAAGAGAAAGGGTTCCTTGTGGATTCTTCAGGTGTTTCTGAAAAGTCTTCTTCTTTATCTTTAACGGGTTTCAGACCGATGTTTCCGAAAATGTTCTGTGTAAAGTAGAACTGGAGCATACCAATAAACATAAAAACACCAGCCAAACCAAAACCATAAGACCAGCCCCAGTTTGGATTTTCGCCGATATAACCGCAAAGCAACATACCCAGGAAAGCTCCGGCATTTACCCCCATATAGAAAATGGTATAGGCACCGTCTTTTTTCTCCTGATGTTTTTTGTACATCTGTGCAATGATCGAGGTCATGTTCGGTTTAAAGAAACCATTACCAATCACCAGCAGGCCTAAACCCAAATACATAAATGCATGGTGAAATTCCATCGCCATAGACAAATGTCCAAGGGTCATGATCAGGGCACCAACCAATACCGCCCATCTGTAGCCGATAATCTTATCCGCGATATAACCGCCTAAAATAGGAGTCAGGTAAGCTAAACCGGTATAAGAACCATAAATAGCTAAGGCATGAGCCCTCGGCCATCCCCAGCCAGGGTTATCCCCGATAATAGATGAAGTTAAGAAGAGTACCAGCAAAGCCCTCATCCCGTAGTAGGAAAACCGCTCCCACATTTCGGTAAAGAATAGAACAAACAGCCCTGCCGGATGCCCTAAGACCTTACTTTCGAAAAAATTATTTGGATTATCCAAACTTTGTGCATTCATGTGTTGTTTTTTTGTGTAATAATTTATAGAAAAGGTTCAGTTAGTTCGTTGGAGTGTCAGGAGAAGAATCTCCTGTTATTGAGCGGGATAGTTATTTTTCTAATATGTTTCAATTGCCCTGCCAGTGATAAATTTTGTGTGTTGTTGAATTGAACGATCTCGCAAGATAGGGACATACGAGCAAACTCACAAATTTTTAATTCTTCATCCATTATTAAAAAGCCCGTTAAAATTTCTTCTGGGCAGGTATTTGCTTGTTCTTTGGATCTATGTAAAACTCATCGCTGGTGGCGGGATCATTGTTGACTTCGACATTTTCAACCAGTTTTAAGCGGCCTCCCAAAGGCTTGTAGGCATCAAAACTTGAATCTGATGCATAAAATTCAAAGTGATCTGCCATTTCCGGACTTAAGGGAGCAAGGTGATCAAAAACAATCATACCTATTTTTTTGTCCAGGCGGAGTGTCATAGAATTGAGCTTACTGTACTCGAAAACTATCCGATTTTTTACAGAACTGTTTTTGGAGTCCTGGAAAACAGGCTTGCCAAATACTGGTTCACCCTGGTTAAAAGAGAGTACCTCGATTACTTTTTTAGAGGTTTTAGCATTGTTTCCTTTCCAGCCCAGTAAGGCGTAATAGGTCTGTTTGCCACTATTGACAACAGGTACGATCTCATAATACCGGCAGCCAAACCATTTTTTAGGGGAAGTGACTTCATTGTCGTCTTTAAATTCAGCCGTGCCATCTATTAAAGGGAAAAGTTTCAGGCTGCCATCTTTAGTGGCCATTTGTATCGTGCCAAAGAAACGGTAGCCGCCGTTGTTGGTAGGCAGTGCCCAGGAAAAGATGCGGAAACTGTTGTCGGGCGATTTGACCGTAGAAATATATTTTAAAGAATCAAAAGCAAAGCTATAGGATCCCGGGATTTTTAATGCCGTGACCAGGGTTTTGATCAGATTGGCATTAACAGCAAAACGGTCCGTATTTTCCCTGGCGGCCTGAATAGATTCTGTAAGATGGATCATAGAATCCTGCAGGGCATGCAGCCGGGGGCCAGCATTTGAATTAAAGGTATGCTGTGCCCGGGCAACAGCCAGAGAACAACATACCGTTAAGGTCAGCAGGATATGCTTTCTGAAGAGCAGCATATCAGCTGTATTTTTCTACGACTAACGCGCTGGCTCCGCCACCGCCGTTACAAATTCCGGCTACGCCAATTTTTCCATTGTTCTGGGCAAGTACAGAAAGGAGTGTAACCACGATTCTTGCACCGGAAGCCCCTAGCGGATGGCCGAGGGAAACTGCACCGCCATTCACATTGACTTTATCATTGTTGAGTTCCAAAAGTTGGTTGTTGGCCAGGGAAACAACAGAAAAAGCCTCATTAATCTCAAAATAATCAACATCTTGTATGCTTTTGCCTGCTCTGCTTAAAGCCAGAGGAATGGCCTTCGCCGGGGCAGTGGTAAACCACTCAGGTGCCTGTTGTGCATCAGCATAGGCTAAAATTCTGGCAAGAGGTTTTAAGCCCAGTTCTTTCGCCTTGTCAGCACTCATCAAAACCAGCGCGGCTGCGCCATCATTGAGGGTAGATGCATTGGCTGCGGTTACGGTTCCGTCTTTTTTAAACACGGGTTTAAGGGAAGGGATCTTGTCAAATTTTACGGCAAAAGGTTCATCATCATTGCTCACCAGGGTGATTTCACCCTTACGGTCTTTCACTTCTACAGGAACGATTTCTGCTGTGAACTTACCTTCGTTTTGTGCTGCCTGAGCTTTTTTATACGAAGCAATAGCAAATGCGTCCTGATCTTCACGGCTGATGTGGCATTCTGTTGCACATAATTCTGCGGCAGAACCCATGTGGTAATCATTGTATACATCCCACAGACCATCTTTAACCAGACCATCTGTAATTTGTCCATGGCCTAAACGGTAACCTGTACGTGCTTTGTCTAAATAATAAGGAACATTGCTCATGCTTTCCATTCCACCTGCAACTACAATATCATTCTGCCCAAGTGCAATACTCTGTGCAGCCAGCATAATGGCTTTAGTGCCGGAAGCGCATACTTTATTAATGGTAGTAGCCGGCAAATCAGGAAGTCCGGCATGTTTGGCCGCCTGTGTAGCAGGTGCCTGGCCAAGGTTTGCGGACAGTACATTTCCCATATATACTTCCTGAACATCTTCAGGTTTGATCCCTGCTTTCTCTATTGCGGCTTTAATGGCAATTCCACCAAGTTGTGTAGCTGTAAAACCAGCTAATGATCCACCGAAACTTCCAATTGGGGTTCTGAGTGCTGAAACGATTACTACTTCTTTCATTAGTATATA
>Ga0182006_1000333_pt1 | contig 40401 bp, 31 predicted proteins | sample Sormic07211104_1_FD_123022 | JGI IMG/M metagenome (GOLD analysis project Ga0182006, IMG submission 123022) | Rhizosphere microbial communities from Sorghum bicolor, Mead, Nebraska, USA - 072115-104_1 MetaG | ecosystem: Host-associated > Plants > Roots > Rhizosphere | place: USA: Nebraska...
GCGGCTTTAGTCATACCTTAGTCAACTGAAAAATTCAGGATTACACCTGACTTAACACAAACAGATTTTTTCTATGAAAATAGGCCTCGACATAATGGGCGGAGACTATGCTCCCAAAGCAATTGTTTTGGGAGCAATAGCTGCTCATCAATCGCTTAACGCTGGAGAGCATTTAGTTCTTATTGGCGATACCGAACAGATTAAACCCATTCTTGCAGAAGAAGGTTTTAATCCAGATCATTTTGAATACGTTCATACTGATGAAGTAATTGGTATGGGCGAACATCCCACCAAAGCAATCGTTCAGAAACCAAATTCGAGCATAGCAGTTGGTTTTAACCTTCTAAAAGAAGGCAAAATCGATTCTTTCGCTAGTGCTGGTAACTCTGGAGCCATGTTGGTTGGCGCAGTTTTTAGCGTTAAAACCATTCCGGGCATTATCCGCCCTTGTTTATGTACAATTCTTCCAAAAATTAAAGGTGGCACAGGCTTACTGTTAGATGTAGGCGCTAATGCCGACTGTAAACCCGATATTTTATTACAATTTGGTGTTTTAGGCAGTTTATATGCAGAAAATCTTTTGCAGATAAATGATCCGAAAGTTGCCCTGATAAATATTGGCGAAGAAGATGAGAAAGGAAATATGCTAAGCATGGCTACTTTCCCGTTAATGAAAGAAACCAACCTCTTCAACTTTGTTGGCAATGTGGAAGGAAGGGATTTATTTAATGATAAAGCCGATGTAATTGTGTGCGATGGTTTTACCGGAAATATAATGCTAAAATTAGCAGAATCGTTTTACGTGCTTACCATCAAAAAGGGACTTAAAGATGAGTTCTTCGATCGTTTTAATTATGAACAATATGGTGGAAGTCCGGTTCTAGGCGTTAACGCTCCCGTTGTTATCGGACATGGAATTTCTAGTCCGCTAGCTGTTAAAAATATGGTTCTACAATCCAGAGAAATGATCACTACAGGATTGGTAGAAAAAATTAGAATGGCATTTAAATAATTTATTAAAATTCTTAAAATGAGTAAAATTCACGCTGCTATTACAGCAGTAAATGGTTACGTTCCCGACTATGTGCTTACAAACGCAGAGTTAGAGACCATTGTTGACACTTCGGATGAATGGATTACCAGCAGAACGGGAATTAAAGAACGTAGAATTTTAAAGGGAGAAGGTTTAGGTACTTCCGATATGGCTGTTCATGCTGTAAATGGTTTACTTAAAAAGAGGGGAATTGATGCAAAAGAAATTGAACTGATTATCTTTTGCACCACTACTCCAGATTTTACTTTCCCTGCAACAGCAAACGTTTTAGCTGATAAAATCGGCGCTACAAATGCCTGGGGTTATGATTTACAGGCCGCTTGCTCTGGCTTTATTTTCGGGCTTTCTACTGGCGCATCGTTTATAGAATCAGGAAGACACAAGAAAGTTTTAGTTGTTGGCGGCGATAAAATGTCATCAATCATCAACTACGAAGACCGCACAACCTGTATCATTTTTGGTGATGGTTGTGGCTGTGCTTTATTAGAGCCAAACGAAGAAGGTTTTGGCATTCAGGATTCTATCTTGAGAACAGATGGTTCTGGAAGAGATTTCCTGGGGATGAAAGCAGGTGGCTCGGTTATGCCGGCATCACACGAAACTGTTGACGCAAGATTACATTTTGCACACCAGGAAGGCCCAACAGTATTTAAATTTGCCGTAACCAATATGGCCGATGTTGCTGCCGAAATTATGGAACGCAACAGCCTAACTGCTGATGATGTTGCATGGTTAGTGCCTCACCAGGCCAACAAACGCATTATCGATGCCACTGCAAACCGCATGGGCGTTACAACCGATAAAGTAATGATTAATATTGAGCGTTACGGAAATACAACCAACGGAACAATTCCTTTATGTTTATGGGAATGGGAAAGCAGACTGAAAAAAGGCGATAACATCGTTTTAGCTGCATTTGGTGGTGGTTTTACCTGGGGTTCGGTATACCTTAAATGGGCTTACGATACTAACTAATCAGAAGTCCTTAGTCCGGAGTCCGATTAGTGGCCTCAGCAATAAAAAAATAAAACAAAAAAAGTATAACTTAGTTAATTCAATAAACACTATTTTTTACATAACTAGCCTAAAAAATGGATATCAAACAAATACAGGAACTGATTAAATTTGTTTCTCGTTCTGGAGTAAATGAAGTTGCTATTGAGCAGGAAAACTTCAAAATCACGATCAAAACAAACCAAGCACCAACAGTTGTGCATGCTACCGTACCACAGGCTCCGCTTGTACAGGCTGCTGCCCCTGTTGCTACAGCTCCTACTGCTCCAAATGCAGCAACACCTGCTGTACCTGCTGCAGAAGACACCTCAAAATACATTACTATTAAATCGCCAATGATCGGTACGTTCTACCGTTCAGCTAGCCCAGAAAAGCCAATGTTTGTTAATGTTGGCGACGAAGTTAGCACGGGTAAAGTAGTTTGTATTATCGAGGCAATGAAACTTTTCAACGAGATTGAAAGCGAAGTTTCTGGCCGTATCGTTAAAATCTTGGTTGATAATGCATCGCCAGTAGAATACGATCAACCGTTATTTTTAGTAGAACCTATTTAGAAGCTGATTTCACAGGTTAATTTGATTTCACAGATTTTTGATTGTACCGTTAAACCGGTGTAATCGTTTAAATCAGTGTAATCATCAATTAAAAAAATTATGTTTAAAAAAATACTAATTGCCAACAGGGGTGAAATCGCTTTGCGTATTATCCGTACCTGTAAGGAAATGGGCATCAAAACCGTTGCTGTTTACTCTACCGCAGATCGCGAAAGTTTACACGTACGTTTTGCTGATGAGGCTGTTTGTATTGGCCCCCCTCCTAGTAAAGATTCTTATTTAAATATTCCAAATATTATCTCGGCGGCAGAATTAACCAACGCCGATGCCATACACCCGGGTTATGGTTTCTTATCAGAAAATGCAAAGTTTTCTAACATCTGCCGCGAGTACAACATCAAATTTATTGGTGCAACTCCAGAGCAGATCAATGGTATGGGCGATAAAGCCTCTGCAAAAGAAACCATGAAAATTGCCGGTGTACCAACCATTCCAGGATCTGAAGGTTTACTTACCAGCGTTAAAGAAGGTATTGCAATAGCAAATGAAATGGGCTACCCTGTTATCTTAAAAGCAACTGCCGGTGGTGGTGGCCGTGGTATGCGGGTTGTTTGGAAAGACGAAGATTTCGAAAATGCATGGGATAGTGCCCGTCAGGAATCTGGTGCAGCCTTTGGTAACGATGGTTTGTATTTAGAAAAATATATCGAAGATCCACGTCACATCGAAATCCAGATTATCGGAGATCAGTTTGGCAAAGCCTGTCACTTATCAGAACGCGATTGTTCTATTCAACGCCGTCACCAGAAACTGGTAGAGGAATCTCCTTCTCCTTTTATGACAGATGAACTCCGTGTGAGAATGGGTGAAGCAGCTATTAAAGGAGCAATGGCCGTAAATTACGAAGGTGCTGGTACAATCGAATTTCTGGTTGATAAACACCGCAACTTCTACTTTATGGAAATGAACACCCGTATCCAGGTAGAGCATCCGGTTACCGAAGAAGTAATTAACTTCGATTTAATCAAAGAACAGATTAAAGTTGCTGCCGGAATTCCAATTTCGGGTAAAAATTACTTCCCTGATATGCACGCAATCGAGTGCCGTATCAACGCCGAAGACCCAGCAAACAACTTCCGTCCTTCACCAGGTAAAATCACCAACTTTCACTCTCCAGGTGGCCATGGTGTTCGTGTTGATACACACGTTTATGCCGGTTATTCAATCCCTTCTAACTACGATTCGATGATTGCCAAATTAATCTGCGTTGCACAAACGCGCGAAGAGGCAATCTGTACAATGGAGCGTGCTTTAGGCGAATTTGTAATTGAGGGTGTAAAAACAACCATTCCTTTCCATCTACAGTTGATGAAAGATCCGAACTTCAGAGCAGGAAATTTCACTACGAAATTTATGGAAACGTTCGAATTTTCAGAATAATAAAAGTATTTCTATACTTCATAATACAAGGAGGCTATTCAAATTATTTGGATAGCCTTTTTTATTATTTTATATTTCAACTATAGCCGGATAAACACCTGATAATTAATATTTAATCCAATGCTGTAGCGTTTAATCAATTCGTCACGTTTAATAACAAAACACTCCAAACATGAAAAAAAATCTAATTAGCGTACTACTCCTCCTACTTGTTTTCGCCGTATTTACAGGCTGTAAGAAAGACGAGTATGAAATGATAAAGATTGTAAAAATGATTTCTGTTCAGCAAATGAGGGCTTTACCTGTGGGGATGACAAAAGCTATTCCTGCTAAAAAAACCGGAAAAATATACATTTACAACGATTATCTTTTCATTAATGAACCCAATGAAGGTATCCACATCTATAACAATGCCAACCCTAGTGCTCCTGTAAATATAGGTTTTCTGCAAATTCCGGGAAATGTAGATCTAGCGGTTCGCGATAATATCCTTTACGCCGACAATTTTATTGATTTACTGGCTTTTGATCTCTCAAATATGAGCAATATCAAACAAGTTAAAAGAGTAACCGATGTTTTCAATCAGTTCTATTTGCCAGGTGCGCAAAAGTATCTTTACACCTATAAAGATACCCTCGTAAAGAAACAAACTTATAAAGGAGTAATTAACGATCTCGCTTATACCAGCAACTCTTCTTCCGGGCAAGGTGGTTCGATGGCCAGATTTACCTTAATGAATGACTATTTATATACGGTTGGAATAAATAACTTAAGTCTGTTTGACGTTAAGACTGCATCGAACCCAACTTTTTTAAAGGCTATTACTTTAGGTTGGGGTGTCGAAACCATCTTCCCTTACGAGAATAAATTATTTATAGGTACCAATAGCGGTATGCACATTTTTAGTGCTACGGATCCGGCTAATCCCGTAAAACTATCTACTTACAGCCATATTTTTGCCTGCGACCCTGTTGTTGTACAGGGCAAATACGCTTACGTTACCTTACGCACAGGCAATACGTGCAGGCAAGCAACTAATCAATTGGAAGTTGTAGATATAGAAGATCCCACCAAGCCGAAACAGATTGCAGTTTATCCTATGCAAAACCCACACGGCCTAAGCACCAGTGGTAATAATTTGTTTCTTTGCGAAGGCAATTATGGAATAAAGAGCTTAAATATTACGGATAAAACCAAAATAGGCGACAACATGTTGCAGCATTTGAATAACATCAAAAGCTTTGATGTTATTGCTGGTCCTAAATCTTTAATCGTTACCGGAGAAGATGGTGTATATCAATTTAATTATAACAATGCCGCAAATTTAAAACAACTGAGTATAATTAAAGGGCAACGTTAAAAACTACTGTTATAGCTTCTTTCTATTTTTGCAGTCATTTCTCATAATAATATAAACTATTTCTATATTTAACACGTAAATACCATTCTATTCAAATAGAATGGTATTTTTGTTTTCAACATGAGCGACACTAAAAAAACTTCACTAACAAAAGCTATCGGACAAAAGAGCACCACATTAGAGGCAGAAATGTCTTTTTTTGATCACCTGGATGTTCTCCGTAAACATTTAATCAGGGCCGTAATTGCCATTGCCGTTTTTACCGGTATTGCTTTTTACTTCAACGAATTCATTTTAGATAAAATCATATTTGGTCCAAAAAAGCCAGATTTCTGGACTTATAGGATGATGTGCAAACTGGTAGAAAAATTTCCTTCACTTGGTGCAGATATGTGTATCACCAAAATTAATGGAGAGATTATTAATACCGAAATGGCTGGCCAGTTTAACCTTCAGTTAAATGTTTGCGTAATGTGTGGTATTGTAGTTGGTTTCCCTTATTTATTGTGGGAAATCTGGCGTTTCATTAAACCGGCATTACATGAAAATGAGCGTAAATCTGCAAGTGGATTTGTATTCTTCGCCTCTGTACTTTTCATTATCGGTATCTTTTTTGGTTATTTTATAGTTTGTCCATTATCAGTTAATTTTTTAACAGGTTACACCGTTAGTGCCGAAATCAAAAATACATTCACAGTTGATTCATATCTATCATCTGTTGCAACTTTAACTTTAGGCACAGGGATTATCTTCGAACTTCCAGTCATTATTTTCGTGCTGTCGAAACTTGGGTTGATGACACCAAAGCTGATGAGATCGAGCAGAAGGTATGCCGCGGTTATTATTTTAATCATTTCAGCTATTGTTACGCCAACACCTGATATTATGACGATGCTAATTGTAGCTACGCCATTGTTCTTGCTTTATGAGCTGAGTATTTTTGTATCAGCTTACATAGAAAAAAAGAAGAAAAAGGCAGAAGCTGCTTTCTACGCTAACTAACAAAAACATTACGAATAGATTTTATAATTCTCTATAAATTTGACAATGTCTGATACAAAAATTAAAATTGCTATTGGAGCCGATCACGCTGGGTTTGAATACAAAGAAATATTAAAAGTTTTTTTACAGGATTACGAGGTAAAAGATTTTGGCACTTACTCAGAAAATTCTGTTGATTATCCAGATTTCGCTCATCCGGTAGCTGCTGCTGTAGAAAATGGAGCGTTTACTTACGGGATTTTACTTTGTGGATCGGCAAACGGTGTAGCCATCACCGCGAACAAACATCAGCACATCAGAGCAGGTTTATGCTGGGAGAATGAAGTTGCTTCTTTAGTCCGCAAACACAATAACGCAAACGTTTTGTGTATACCTGCCAGATTTGTTTCGGAGGAACTGGCTAAAGAGATTACCACAACCTTTTTAACAACTGAATTTGAGGGCGGTCGTCACCAAAACAGGGTTGAAAAGATTTCATGCTAACAAGAAACTTAACTAACTATTATCATAATGAACAAAAAGTTTTTAACCCTTGGTTTGGTATCATTTGTTACCGCAAGTTGCTTTAGCCAGGTAAAGCCCCTTATACCGAATAAGGATGCGATAAAATTCAGCAAGGCCATTAGCCCTGAAAATGCCTACAAACACCTATCAATACTGGCTTCTGATGAATACGAAGGCCGCGAAACAGGCACAAAAGGCGCCTGGATGGCTGCCGATTATATCCGCGATTATTTCAAATCGTTAGGTCTAAAAGCGCCTGTAAATGGCAGTTATTTCCAAAAAATCGATTTGGTTAACGTTACTTTAAAAGAAAGTCATGTAACGGTAAATGGTCAGCCTAAAGAATACCAGAAAGATTATTTAGTATCTCCTAGTCTAATCAGCGATCAAGGTTTTACCTTCTCAGCCAACGAACTTGTATTTATTGGTTATGGTTTAAAGAAAGACAACTATAACGATTTTACAGGTACCGATATCAAAGGGAAAGTGGTTATCATGTTCAATGGTGGCGATCCAACTGTAAAACCGGGTACAAGAATTGATAGGGCGGCTTACCGTGCCACACTTGAGGCAAGGGCAAAATATTTTGCAGAAAACAATGTGAAAGCCATTATCCTGATCGATCCGGCGGTTGATAGAATAACCGAAAACACGAAACAAACCCTTAAAAATGGAAGGGTAATGGTGAAAACCAATGCCGCTATCGAAGCACAAAAGCAAAACGATATTCCACGTATCTCGATATCGGTTGCTTTAGCAAATGAATTGTTAAAGTCATCGAATACTACTGTTGCAGACCTACAAAAGAAAATAGTAGATAGTCAGGCTCCCGCCTCGCAGGTATTAAATGTGCCTTTTTCTGCAAGTGCTGCAAAAACAGAAACACCAGTTAGATGCGAAAACGTTTTGGGTTATTTAGAAGGTTCAGATCCGGTACTTAAAAAAGAAGTGTTGATCTTAACCGGCCATTACGACCACATTGGACTAGAAACAGATCCAAATGCAAAAGACAAAGTAAACAACGGAGCAGATGATGACGGATCGGGAACTACCGGTGTTTTATTAATGGCAAAAGCATTTACAGATGCCAAAAAAGCTGGAAAAGGTTCTAAACGCAGTATTCTTTTCATGACGGTTGTTGGTGAAGAAAAAGGACTTTGGGGTTCTGAATGGTATTCGGAGCATCCGGTTTTCCCTGTCGAAAATACCATTGCTGATTTAAATACCGATATGATTGGCCGTACAGGTGAAGAATATTTAGGCAAAGCAGATTCAGCAAACTACATTTATTCGGTAGGCTCGAAAATGTTGAGCAGCGATTTAGCTAACTTAAGCGAGCAGGTTAATGCAACCTATACCAAAATGAAACTGGATTATAAATATGATGATCCAAAAGATCCTGAGCAGATTTATTACCGTTCAGATCATTATAACTTTGCTAAATTAGGCATTCCGATCATCTTCTATTATGATGGCATGTTACAACAAGACTACCACAAGCCTGGTGATGAAGTAAGCAAAATCAATTTCCCGCTTCTGGCCAAAAGAGCAAAACTAACCTACTTTACCGCATGGGAATTGGCCAACAGCGCAAAACGCCCGGCAGTAGATATGGATGGAAAAGGTAATCCAAAGAAATAATCATTCAAAATACTTAGCCTCGACAAAATGTCGGGGCTTTTTTATGCACAATACCTTTTCGCGCCTGCATAAATTCCTATCTTTGATGTTATAACGAAATAGCTAAAAACTAAAATCAGTTAATATTCGTTACCCTATTACAAAATAACTATTGATGAATATTGCCGAGGAATTTTTAGAGAAATCTGACGAGAAAGCTTTCGATCTACCGCATCGTAAAACCATAAATTATAATATTGGGAAATACAATGCAGCTGTTGAACGGGGCTTATCAAAATTCGAAAATTTAGAGGCATCCAAAAAAAAGGCACACGTAATTAAATGGCGCGTGATGGAAAACCTTGATAAGTTCTTACCAGAATTCGAATCAAATTTCCAACGCCGTGGCGGTAAGGTAATCTGGGCCAATGATACAGAAGAAGCCCAACAGGAAATCCTCAACATCATTAAAAGAAACAACGGCAAAACGGTTATCAAATCAAAATCGATGACTACTGAGGAAATCCACTTAAACGATTTTCTGGAAAAGAACAACATCGAGTCTTTAGAAAGTGATCTGGGCGAATATATTGTTCAATTACTTGGTCAGGCGCCTTACCATATTGTTACCCCAGCCATGCACCTAAGTGCAACAGATATCGCGCAGTTATTCCACGATAAATTTGGCACACCTATAGATGCCACTCCTCCGCAGCTGGTACAAAAAGCAAGAGAATTACTCCGCGATAAATACCTGAATGCCGATATTGGCATTAGTGGCGGAAATTTTTTAATTGCCGATACCGGAAGTATTGCACTAACAGAAAACGAAGGCAATGCACGTTTAAGTACCACTTTCCCTAAAATTCATATTGCTATTGTGGGTATTGAAAAAGTAATTCCTTCGATGGCAGATCTTGATCTGTTCTGGCCTCTATTGGCATCGCATGGAACGGGGCAAAACTTAACGGTTTATAATACCATTTTGAGCGGCCCACGCCAGCCTAATGAAACAGATGGGCCAGAGGAAATGTATGTGATTTTGTTGGATAATGGCCGCACCAATTTATTGGCACAAAAAGACCAGCGACAGGGTTTGTACTGCATCCGTTGTGGTGCGTGTTTAAATGCTTGTCCGGTTTATAAAAATATCGGTGGCCATACTTACAATACAACCTATAGCGGCCCAATCGGCTCAGTAATTACGCCTCATTTAAAGGGCATGGAAGAGTTTAAACACTTAAGCTATGCTTCTAGTCTTTGCGGTAAATGTTCAGAAGTGTGCCCCGTAAAAATCGATATCCATAAAATGCTCTTACTTAACCGTAGAGATGCCGCCGCAGGGCATGAAAACGGCAAAAAAGAGGAAATTGGCTGGAGCATGTTCAGCAGAATGATGCAAAAACGCAAATGGATGGATTTCTTTGGTGGAAAGTTTAAAAATTTTATGCTTAAAAGATTTTTCAAAAAAAGCTGGGGCAAATACAGAGAAATGCCTAAGGTTGCCGATAAATCTTTTGCAAAACAATGGGAGGAATTAAAAAAAAATAAGGAGTCATAAATCAGGACTCATTAGTCAAAATAACCAGATATGCAATTTAAGAGAGGTGATAAAGACGACAAGTTCTTATTGAACTTATACAGAAGATTGCTTTACCCTCGGATGGTTGAAGACAAAATGCTCAAGCTGCTGCGTCAGGGTAGAATTGGCAAATGGTTCTCGGGCATTGGCCAGGAAGCAATAGCTGTTGGTAGCACTTTAGCCATGCAAAATGATGAGTATATTTTGCCCATGCACCGTAATTTGGGCGTTTTTACCTCTCGCGATATTCCTTTAAAAAAATTAATGGCCCAATGGCAGGGCAAAATTACCGGCTTCACCAAAGGCCGAGACCGCTCTTTCCATTTCGGCACACAAGAATATAAAATAATTGGGATGATATCCCACTTGGGGCCACAAATGGCTTTAGCCGATGGTATTGCGCTGGCGGATGTTTTAGCCAATAAACAGCACGCCACATTAGTTTATACAGGAGAAGGGGCAACCAGTGAAGGCGATTTCCACGAAGCAGTAAATGTTGCTGCAGTTTGGAACCTTCCTGTTATTTTTCTGATCGAAAACAATGGATATGGACTTTCCACTCCAAAATCAGAGCAGTTCAGGTGCAAAAACCTGGTTGATAAGGCCATTGGTTATGGCGTTGAGGGCATTCAGATAGATGGGAATAATATTTTAGAAGTTTATGATACCATCAATCAATTGGCTATGGAAATCCGAAAAGATCCAAGACCGGTTTTGGTAGAATGCCTTACTTTCCGCATGCGAGGGCATGAAGAAGCATCAGGCACCAAATACGTTCCGCAAGAATTGTTGGATGAGTGGGGAAAGAAAGATCCTTTGCGTAATTACGAAGCGTATTTAATTGAGCAGAGTATTTTAACCTCAGATTCAATTATCGACATCAAAATCCAGGTTAAGAGAGATATAGAGCAGGAAGTTGAAGAAGCTTTTAATGAAGATGAGCCGATTGCAAATGCCGATCAGGAAGAGGCCGATATGTATTTTCCTTATCAGCAAGATGTTCTCCAAGCAAGTCAAACTTCTACAGAAAAAAGATATTTAGATGCAATAACCGATGGATTAGACTTGGCCATGCAAAAATATCCTAACCTGGTTTTAATGGGGCAGGATATTGCCGATTATGGTGGGGCTTTTAAAATTACGGATGGTTTTACTGCCAAATATGGCAAAAGCAGGGTCCGCAATACCCCTATATGCGAATCGGCCATTGTAGGGGCAGGTTTAGGCCTATCCATAAATGGTTATAAAGCTGTTGTGGAGATGCAATTTGCAGATTTTGTAACCGTTGGCTTTAATCAGATCGTGAATAATCTGGCAAAAACACATTACCGTTGGGGCGAAAAGGCCGATGTGGTAGTGCGCATGCCCACGGGTGCCGGAACAGGTGCCGGGCCATTCCACTCACAAAGTAATGAAGCTTGGTTTACCAAAACACCGGGTTTGAAAATTGTTTATCCGGCTTTCCCTGAAGATGCAAAAGGCTTGTTATTGGCGGCCATTGAAGATCCAAATCCAGTACTTTATTTCGAGCATAAATACCTATACAGAAGTTTAAGCGCCCCTGTTCCGGATGGCTATTATACTACAGAGATCGGTAAAGCAGTTAGACTTGCCGAAGGAAGTAAATTCGCGATCATTACTTATGGCCTTGGCGTACACTGGGCTTTAGATTACCTGAAGTTATATCCGGAAAGTGGCGCGACCTTAATTGATCTGCGCACATTGCTGCCCTGGGATAAAGAAGCAGTAAGGACAGCTGTTAAAGCAACCGGAAGGGTTTTAATTTTGCATGAGGATACCTTAACAAACGGTTTTGGTGCCGAACTATCTGCCTGGATTGGAGAGCACTGTTTCTCTGATCTCGATGCACCAGTAATGCGTTGTGCGAGCCTGGATACCGCCATTCCAATGAGCAAAGTATTAGAAGAAAATTTTTTAGCTAAAGCAAGATTGGCAGAAACGATTGATAAATTATTGAAATATTAAGAGCGGTTAATTGTATAAACTGTTTAAATTGGTTAATTGTTAAGCAAAAAAACAGTTAACCAATTTGAACGATTAACCAGTTAAACATAAAGAATACATGAGCAATTTTAAAGTCGAAGGAAATATCATCAACATCACAAAGCGGAATATTTTCTTTGGCGAAGTAGCCGTTAAGAAGGGGAAAATAAAATCGATCTCAAAAATTTCTGAACAGAAAGAAGGAGCACATTTTATCTCACCAGGCTTTATCGATAGCCATGTGCACATCGAAAGCAGCATGTTAATTCCAAGTGAATTTGCACGATTGGCGGTTGTTCATGGAACTGTTTCCACAATTAGCGATCCGCACGAAATTGCCAACGTTTGTGGAATGGAAGGTGTAGAATTTATGATCGAAAATGGCAATACCGTGCCGTTTAAATTTAATTTTGGTGCCCCTAGCTGTGTTCCGGCTACCATTTTTGAGACAGCTGGAGCTGAATTGGATCATGATGATGTAAAATCACTTTTAGAACGTCCCGAAATAAAATACCTCAGCGAAATGATGAATTTCCCAGGTGTACTTTATAAAGATGAAGAGGTTTTGAAAAAGATTGCTGCTGCGCACCATTTGGGTAAGCCTGTTGATGGACATGCCCCAGGCTTACGTGGAGATGCTGTTCAACAATACATCAATGCCGGAATTTCTACCGACCACGAATGTTTTACTGCCGAAGAAGCATTGGATAAATTACAGCGCGGCATGAAAATCCTCATCCGAGAAGGAAGCGCGGCGAAAAATTTCGAAGCCTTAATCGATCTATTGAACGATTGGCCGGAAATGATGATGTTCTGTAGCGACGATAAACATCCTGATAGTTTAGTCGAAAACCATATTAATCAACTTTGCGCAAGAGCAGTAGAAAAGGGAATTGATATTTTTAAGGTATTACAGGCAGCCTGCATCAATCCTATTCTTCACTATAAACTAGACGTTGGCTCGCTTCAGATCAATGATGATGCAGATTTTATCGTGCTTGAAGATTTAAAAACATTTAAAGTTAAACAGACCTATATCAATGGCTTGTTGCTTGCCGAAAATGGAAAAACAGTGGGCAACTGGGTAAAACATGTCGAAGATCGCGAATCGGTAAACCATTTCGATTGCAGTTTGAAAAAGGAAGCAGATTTTATTTATCCATTCACCGGACAAAAAGAGATTCTGGTTATCGAAGCATTGGATGGGCAATTGATTACGAATAGAATATCTGCCGAACCGAAAGTTTTAAATCAAAATGTCATTAGTGATCTGGAAAACGATGTTTTGAAAATGGTGGTGGTAAACCGTTATCATGATGCCCCGATTGCCATATCCTTCGTAAAAAACTTCGGTCTAAAAAAAGGCGCCATTGCCTCAAGCGTTGCCCACGATAGTCATAACATTATTGCAGTTGGTGTAGATGACAAAAGCATCTGCGAAGCCGTAAATTTGGTAATTATGGCCACTGGTGGCATAGTAGCTTTAGGCAATGGAAAAAAAGAAGTTTTAGCTCTACCCGTAGCCGGCTTAATGAGCAACCATAACGGTTATCAGGTTGCTCAAAGTTATACCTCCATAGATCAATTTGCGAAAGACTTAGGTTCTAGTTTGCTTGCTCCATTTATGACGCTTTCTTTTATGGCTTTATTGGTGATACCACACTTAAAATTAAGCGACAAAGGTTTATTTGATGGGGATGAATTTAAGATTGTATAGATAACTATTGAAAATCGCCCTCTCGACTGAAGTGCAGTCCCGAACTTTTGGGAGAGAGACCTATCTCAAAACAGATTTAGCTTCGCTGAGCCTTCGATTTCTCGGCTTCGTTACACTCCGCTCGAAATGACGATTTTTCGTTATTCCACCACAAAAACCTCTGCCAGAGGATTAAACAGATATAACCGCTTATCATCTAAACAGATACATCGATACCGTTTCCTAATGCGTTCGCCTTTGGTAAAACGCCGGCCATCTTTAATTTTAAAGGTGGTATTAATGGGCAATTGCTCTAAATATAAAGTCTCGGTTTTATTGCTGTCGTATTTTTTTAAGGCACGCGATAAATGCAGATCAGAACAACTGGATGCCGCCGGGTTCGACATATAATTATCAATTGCTTTGTGTATATCGGCAGGAAAGATATTCATATCAAAAAAGGGAATCATCATCCGCTGAAAGTTCTTCTTCCACTCTGTGCCATGCGGTTTCACTTTATTCTTGAAATCGTTCCAGGTGAGCAAATGTGCAAACTCATGTACTGTGGTAACCAGAAAAGCATAATGATTGAGGTTAAAATTCACCGAAATGCGGTGCCCTTTGCCCTGATAAGGATGGCGATAATCGCCCAGTTTTGTAGAGCGTGTTTTAGAAATCTTAAATTCACATTGAAAATAATCAATCCACTTTGCAATTAGCGGTGCCGCTGGTTCGGGCATGTACTGCGCTAAAACTTTAACCTTTTCCACGATTGCTAAGATAACAATTTGCTAAATCTTTTTAACCATATAAGACATATAAGAACATTTGAGATTACAGATACGATGCTAATGCAAGAATCTGTAGAGGTCATTTACATATGTTTTTTGCCCGCTTTCATAAATATTCAAACAGTTGAAATTAATTATCAATCCCATTGGTACACTTAAAAGTTTCATATAGGTTAAAATTTGTGCTTCATGGATAGGCAATACCCTCTCCACAGCCTTTAACTCAACAACTACACTATTTTCCACAAAAAGATCACACCATAATTCTGCCTCAACTAAAATTTCCTTATAGAAAACAGGCACTAACATTTCAGATTTGTAACTTATTCCACGAATATCCATTTCATGTTTCAAACATTTATGATAAACACTTTCCAATAAACCTGGCCCAAGTGTTTTATGAACTTCAATTGCTGCTCCGTTAATTTTATAAATTAACGATTTTAAATATTCTTTATTCACCATGGCTAATATGTTCTTATATGTCTTATGTGGTTAATGTATAAACCTATTCCTCCGATGGAAATAAAGATGCCAGTACCAACTTAATTTCTCCAAAGGAATAATCCTTTCCTAAAAACTCCCGTATTGTAGCCATCGATTTTGTTTTCTGACTTTCTATAGCATCGGTAATGTTTTTGATTTTATTCGCCTTTATCAGTTTGGTTACATCCAATTGTTGTGTAGAAACATAATAAGCCAGATGCCCTTCAATGGTACCGGCAGAAAAGCCACGCTCTTTTGCAATTTCATCAATAGTTTTGCCCTGTTCATAAAGCTCGAAGCTCACTAATTTGGTATCAATCTTTGGCTCTTTTTTCTTTTTCTCCGCTGCAGATTTTACTTTAAGCGTTTCTCCTTTTAACTGAATGGCTTTTTGAAGCTGATTGTTTCTTTCGACCGTATTCAACAGTGCATCGGTATCCGCTTTGCTAAACTCTTTTCCTGCAATGAGCGCTTGCAACAATGCTTTGCTTTTATGCATTTTTTTCAATTGCTCATACACCAAAATTTCGAGTTCTAACAGTTCTGTAACATAGGTTTTAATCTGTTTTTCTTCTTTTATCACTTCGATTTGGGCCAAGAAACGATCAGAAATTTCCTTAACTAAAGGATTAAAATATTTTAAAGCAGCCTCTACCCTTTTCGATACATTAAATAAAGTATGTTCAGTTTGCTGTGCGAACAGGTTTTTGAGCTGATTAACAAACGTATCGGCCGTAGCGGTGATTTTTTGAAAATCTATATAAATGGTATTGGTCCAATCTTCGTGTTTTTGCTTGGCCGATTTTTCACTTTTATCAAAAGTTTGGCGGTGTTCTTTTAAATAATAGCGGATCAGGTTCAGATCAAATGCAGCAAGCAAATAACTGCGGATAAAAGTATAACTCTCTATACTGATCTGCTCGTTCAGTACCGCTGACGGTTGTTTCGTTTTAGAAAAGTAATGTACATTTTGATCCTGCTGCAAGCCACTCTCGCGCAAGTGAGAAGTTAAAACCAAACCTTTTAACGAGCGTAATCGCGATAAGGCCACATAGGCCTGGCCAGGTGCAAATGCATCACCTACATCAATAATGGCCTTATCAAAGGTTAAACCCTGACTTTTATGCACGGTTATAGCCCAGGCCAGTTTAATCGGATATTGAATAAACGAACCAGCTACATTTTCTTTGATTTCGTTGGTTGCTTCATCCAATTTATATTTTACGTTCTCCCAGGTATAGGGTGAAATCTGGATCACCACTTTGTCTTCAGGCAGTTCAATTTCAACTACATCCTTTTCGATATGATGTACCACACCGATCTTACCATTGTAATACCGCTTTTCGGCAGTCATGTCATTTTTAATGAACATTACCTGTGCACCAACCTTTAATTCTAAACTTTTATCATTCGGGTAAGCATATTCATTAAATTCGCCCTGAATTTTTGCTTCAAAAAAGTAAGATTTGGTTTTCAATTGAGTTAATCTTTCGCGGTTAATGCTATCGGCCTTATTGTTGTGCGTGGTTAATGTGATGTAGTTTTCATCGGCCGCAGGTTTAAAATCCTGTTTGAAATGCTGTCTCAGCAAAGCGGTATCATCAGCGGTAATTTTGTTGTTCCGTAGGTTGTTTAACAGATCGATAAAAACAGCATCATCTTGGCGATAAATTTTATCCAGTTCGATATAAACCGGTGGATTATCCTGCAGGGCCAGCGCATCGAAGAAATAAATACTCTTATAAAATTTAGCCATAATGCGCCACTCGTCATTTTTTACCACAGGAGGTAGCTGGTGCAGATCGCCTATAAACAATAACTGTACCCCGCCGAATGGAAGGTTTCTGTTTCTCCGTACATAACGCAAGGCGAAATCTATGGCATCGAGCATATCGGCCCGCAACATACTTACCTCATCGATAACAAGTAATTCCAGTTCCTGCAACATGCGGCGCTTATTGCCCTGCATGTTTAAGTGTTTTACTAAAGTTTTGGGCGTATTGAAGTTAAAATTGATATTTTCATTGATCAAGGCGCCGGCAGCATCAGGAAAAAAAGCCCCAAAAGGAAGTTGAAAAAGCGAATGGATAGTTACCCCAGCTGCATTGATTGCAGCAATACCCGTTGGTGCCACAATTAAGGCTTTTTTATGCGTAAGCTGGATGAGTTTCCGTAGAAAAGTTGTTTTACCTGTACCTGCTTTTCCGGTCAAGAAAACGTGTTTTGAGGTATAATTAACAAATTTAGCCGCAATTTCTGCGGGCATAGAAGTTTCTTCCAAAGTGGGCATCGGCAGTAAAATTTTAGTCAACAATAAACGGAGGGATGAATAAAGCTAAACATTTTAGCACAAAACTAAACAATGATTGGTGAGAAATTTTAAATTTTATTGGATAATTTTCGGTTTAAGCCCCTGTTTAGCTGATAAAGTATTAATTAGTCGAAATAAAACCCTCAATAGAATTACTGCAGCAGTAACCTAAACCTGCCATAACAAAAGAACCATTGCCCCTACTTTCAAAAACAATAAACACGCAACCTATTTTCAATTAAACAATTAACCTATTCAAACTTTAAGCAAATTCCTTATCTTTGCGCCCTGATGAAACAACAATATTCAAATCTTATCGCTGTTAAATTCCTTTAACAAGGTTTCATCACTTTTTACACCCAAAATTTTATTATGCTTAACCCTGAAATAGAAAAACGTAAAACCTTTGCCATTATTAGTCACCCCGATGCGGGCAAAACCACACTGACAGAAAAATTTCTGCTTTTTGGTGGTGCTATTAATACTGCTGGTGCGGTAAAAAGGAACAAAGCGAACCAAAGTAATACCTCCGATTTTATGGAGATTGAAAAGCAGCGTGGTATCTCGGTTGCCACTTCGGTAATGGGTTTCGAATACAGTGGTAAACGCATCAATATTCTCGATACTCCTGGTCACAAGGATTTCGCAGAAGATACCTACAGAACTTTATCGGCGGTAGATAGTGTGATTTTGGTGGTAGACTGTGTAAAGGGTGTGGAGGAACAGACCGAAAAACTAATGTCGGTTTGCCGTATGCGTAATACACCTGTAATCATTTTCATCAACAAAATGGACCGTGAAGGTAAAGAGGCTTACGATTTATTGGATGAAATTGAAGAGAAATTAAACATCAGCCTTTGCCCGCTCTCATGGCCTATAGGTCAGGGACATACCTTTAAAGGCGTTTACAGCATTTATAACAAACATTTAAATCTATTTAATTCGGATAAAACCAAAGTAACCGATTCGGTTGTGGCGGCAAGTGATTTAAATGATCCATCTTTATTGAATTACCTTAAAGAAAACGAAATCAATACCCTGAAAGATGATGTTGAATTGGTTGACGGTATTTATGGTAAAATTGATAAGGATTTATATACAGACGGTTTAGTTGCACCTGTATTTTTTGGCAGTGCGATCAATAATTTCGGAATAAAAGAACTCTTGGACACCTTTATTGATATTGCCCCGAGCCCTCGTCACAGAGAAGCTGAAGAGCGTGATGTACTGGTTGAAGAGAAAAATTTCAGTGGCTTTGTATTTAAGATCCACGCCAACTTAGACCCTAAACACCGCGACAGAATTGCCTTTTTAAGAATTTGTTCAGGTAAATTTGAACGCAATAAATTTTATTATCACACCCGTCAGGATAAGAAGCTAAAATTCTCTAACCCGATGGATTTTATGGCGAACGAAAAAAGTATTGTAGAAGAGGCCTGGCCGGGCGACGTGGTGGGCTTATACGATAGCGGCAACTTTAAAATCGGCGATACTTTGACCGAAGGTGAAAAACTGCAGTTTAAAGGTATCCCTAGTTTCTCTCCATCTATTTTTAAAGAGGTAGAAAATATGGACCCAATGCGCACCAAACAATTGGAAAAAGGTATTGAGCAGTTAACCGACGAAGGCGTTGCACAGTTATTTGTGATGCAGCCTGGAAACCGGAAAGTAATCGGTGCGGTTGGTGAGCTCCAGTTCGAGGTAATCAACTTCAGGTTAGAACATGAGTATGGCGCAAAATGTCGTTTCCGTACTTTGAGTTATACCCGTTCGAGCTGGGTAACTTCTACCGACAGAAAGAAACTGGATGAATTTGTAAAACGTAAACAACAGCACATCGGTTTCGATAAAGAAGCCAATCCGGTTTATCTGGCGGATAGTGAATACATGATTAATTTAACGAAACAGGATTATCCTGATATCGATTTCCATAAAACGAGCGAGTTTAAAAGCTAATTTTTGAATAACTGAGTGATTGAATGAAAGAATACTGGCCACAGTGCTAATAAATTCATTGATTCAATCACTCAAAATTCAATCATTTTCGTGTGCTCATGTCCCAAACCCTAAGACTATTTAAAACCGCATTACCTCCTGTGGAAAAGGCGGTTAAGCCTGTGGCTTTTTCATCAGGAAAAACCATGGTGGTAATTACCTTTTCGCCTCCATTTCCGAAAACTTCTAGTGAAGATTTATCAAAAAGAACCTGGAGTTTAATTTTACCGTTTACCGGATTTACCCTTGCGGTTTGAATGATGTTCTTATCATTTTTAATCCCTTTCTCTGAACGCGTACAATCTACATAAAGTTCTTTTTTAACAGCATCATAGCCAACTTCAACTTCCTTAACAACATTTCCTTTCTCATCTTTTAGTTGTGCAAGTTTAAAACCTACGTTTTTTGCATCCGTAACAGAAAATTCGGCATCAATCCAATACGAATTTTGGCTGTCACCCAAGTCGATATCCTGATCGATAACAATATTTTGTTTAGTTATGACTTTACTACCTGAGTGTTTTTTAATATTATCGGCAATCAAGCCAGCTGGCTGCTGAAACAACCTAATCCCTTCGGGTGTAGTTTTTAGGGATAAATCTCTTGGGATAGACATCTGTCCTTTCCATGGGAATGTTTCCTTACCGCCAGGCTGTAACCATCCCAATAAAATCCGCTGTTTTTTTGGCGCATCGTTCCATGGAATAGCGGCATAAAAAGAATCCCCATCATCAACCAACAAGGTTAATTTTCCATCATTGTCGTTTTTAAAAGTCTTGCCATCAAAATCACCGACAAAATATTGCATTGTTGGCCCCTTTGGTCCAAATAAAGATATTGCCAAAACCCATTTTGTATTGTTCTGGTTTCCGTCAACAGCAAGGGGAATAATAAATGGGCATTCCCAACCGCTACCCTGATTGCCTTGTTTCCCAAAATCACTCAACATGGTCCAATCTTTTAAGTTTTTTGAGCCATAAAACCTCGCCTGATGCTCATCAACCATCGCAACAGTCATAATCCATTGCTGAGATGCCTCATGCCACCAGACGTTAGGGTCTCTGAAATCTTTTTTATTTAAATCAATAATAGGATTTTTGGCATAATTGGTAAAGGTTAGTCCACCATCATTACTATAGGCCATGTACTGCGATTCGTTACGTTGTTTAGGTAGATCTGCCGTATAAAAAGCGACAACTGGCGCTTTTCCCTGTCCCAATCCGCTTACATTATGCTTATCCAGCACGGCCGAACCTGAAAAAATCATGGTAGTGGTATCTTTTATTATTTTTTCTGGAATGGCAACCGGGAGGTTTTTCCAGTTTACGAGATCCTTACTGGTGGCATGGCCCCAACTCATGTGCCCCCACTTATTTTCGAATGGATTATACTGGTAATAAAGATGAAATTCGCCATTCAGGTAAATTAATCCATTAGGATCGTTCAACCAATTGGATGGTGCAGTAAAATGATAATCCGGCCTCCATTGAGGCGTAGGCTGTTGAGCGAAAGTACTTATCGAACAGCACATTAGAAAAGCTAGAATATATTTGGTCTTGAACATAATTAAATTCAAATTACAAATAAGAATTCAATTACTAAAACGTTTAACTAGTTTCTTCAGGACTTTATAAAAACTTTTCTTTCATCAACGCTTTCGTACTGCTCATAAGTTTGCGCTAATCTTCTTTTGATTTTTGAAATCAACAATCGTGGCGAAAGCACTTTAACACACTCTCCAAAGCCTAAAATTTCGCGCTCCAGTTCATAGTTTAGTACCACATCGATCCTAAAAGTTGTTGTTTTCTCGTTCCTACTTAATACTACCTGCGATTGATGCATCGGTTTCGTTACGACATAGGGCGCATGATCATTTGTAAATTCAAGGATCACTTTCTGCGCACGGTCCCTTTCGCTTTTCGTTACACCGATCAGATCTTCGTAATACCGATCGAAATCTACCCCTTGATACGCAACAAACTCTTCATTAGGCAGCTCTTGAAATTCTATTATCCTATCCAAGGCAAGGTTCAATATTCCAGGCCGCTTTTTTGCCTTACAAATCAAAAACCACCTGTTTCTGTATTCTTTTAACAGATACGGATAATAAATTCCCTGTTGCGATTGTTGTGCCTTGAAAGACTTATATTCGATTAATAGCGAACGTTTGTTTAAAACAGCCTGATACAATGGCGGGATACATTCCAAGCCCTTAACCAGCTTATTACTTTCCAATTGAATATTATTGCCACTCTGTTTGGTCGATTTGTAGAGGTTATTTTCTAAACGGGCAATCATATCGCTCATTTCGTCGAAATAATTAAAGGCATTAAACTGTTTCAGTACACCTACAATTTCTTTCATCTTATCTACATCAGCGTTATTGATTGGTGCCTTGGTAATACTGAAACCAGAATCTTCATAGGCATAAAAGCGTTTATCCTTCACTACAATTGGTGCATTGTAACCCAGCTTGTCACTCCGCATTAATTGAATATCTGCCTGAATGGTTCGCTTGCTTACACCTGTTGTAATCCCCTCCAGCTCGTAAAGGGTTTCTGATACCTTTTCGATAATATCTTCTAATGTCCATTTACGGTAACGGTTCTTTAAACAATCGTCGATGGTTTTATACCGGATGAGCGCCAATTTATTTACTGCCATTTTTAATCAATTTGAATTTCAAGCTAAAAATCTGATCGGAAAGCTTAACTAAATATAGTAAAGCATTTATCATCTACGCAATACAATTGCGTAATTGGAGGATAAAAGAAAAAATATAATGCAATAATTAAATTTATCAATCTAATTATCAACAAATTACCTCTTTTATACCAAAATAAATTTTACTGCGCAAATCTGCCGCGTAGTGGTGGTGGCATCTTTGTAATGTCGCCAGTCGATAAAGTTCTTTGATAAATATTAATAACAACAATCTGATTGACAGAAACAGTTTACTGTTCTAAATGATACGCGCTCTCGTTTATGCTACTACGGTTTTAACTGGATCAGCATTCACTAACATGAAGCCCCTGTTCGGGATACGCCGGACAGGGTTACATTAATAGTGGTTATCACAATTAGATTAATATAAAGAAATCCCGAAAGGGATGGCAATACTAAATAAAACTTATCCAATGTTGCGGGTTTCGGAATAGCCCCAAAGTATTCGGGCAAATTGCTTGGAATATACTGATAAGGATTATGATAGACTGTCTAAACACGTTGTATGTCGTGGGTTCGAATCCCACTTCCGATTAATTCGGAGTAATTCAGGGGTAGAATAACAACCAAACCATGCAGGTTCGAATCCTGCTTCCAACCATCACTTGGAATAGCTAATTGGTAAGCGTTTAGGACTCAAACTCCAAAACAAAAAGAAGAGCAACTTTTAAAATCGCTCAAAAGAACAGCATTGTAAAACCGCATTCGGCTTTAAGATTTTTAATAAATCTGAAACGCAATTTGCCTTTTGCTTTGAAAGTAAAAATGATGAAAGAGCTGATTTAAAAATCAAATCTCGCCGAAAAATTTATTTAAATCCTCGGATTTACCTACTTGCCAAAGCTTGATTTCATTCTTAAAAACATCATGATTCAATTTGCTTCCGCAAGAAAAAAATGAATGTGCTTTTGCAATGCTTTATAAAACAAAAATTAAATAATTATAAATCTTAACATCAAAAAAACATGAAAAGAGTAACCATTAACACCAATTATGTTGGATTGGTGTTTAAAAAAGGAAAATTAAAAAACGTTTTAACAGCTGGAACTTACTGGTTAGGTTTCGGTGAAAACATCACTTTGTACGACATGGCAAAAGAGTACTATTACACAGTTGCCGAATTGGATATCTTATTGGAAAACACAGATTTTGTGAATTTGATTCACCTGGTAAGTGTTGCCGATAATGAATTGATCTTGGTTTATCAAAACAAAAATTTCAAGAACGTTTTAACGGCTGGCAGACATGCCATCTGGAAAGGTTTGTCTGTATATGACTTTATTAAAGTAGATATCAGTAACATCAAGATTGATGAAACCATTGACAAAAACTTGTTCGAGAAAGCGCCATTATTAAATTATATCAGGGCTTATAAAGTAGAATCGTTCGAAAAAGCTTTATTGTTTATTGATGGTAAATTTGAAAACGTATTGGAAGCCGGAAACTATGTTTACTGGAAAAACAGTACTACTGTTCAAGTTTTAAAAACCGATATGAGGCAATTGAATATGGAAATTATCGGTCAAGAAATCTTAACCAAGGATAAAGCACAATTGAGGGTAAATTTCAGCATTCAATATAAAGTTGATGACATCGTCAAAGCATTATTAGAGAACAAAGAATTTGAAAAACAATTATACATCACCATGCAATTGGCGTTAAGGGAATGTATTGGCTTAATGACTTTTGACGAATTGATGGAAAGCAAAGAAAAAATTGCCGAAATGGCAATGGCCATCACCTTGGATAAGGTTGAAAACTTGGGTGTAAAATTAACCAATTGCGGGGTTAAAGACATCGTTTTACCTGGTGACGTTAAAGAAATTATGAACCAGGTTTTAGTTGCCGAAAAAATGGCCCAAGCCAATATCATTACCAGGAGAGAAGAAACAGCATCGACCAGAAGTTTGTTGAATACGGCTAAATTGATGGAAGACAACGCTATGTTGTATAAGTTGAAAGAGATGGAATATGTAGAGAAAATCGCAGAAAAAATCAACAACATCAGCTTATCGGGAAGTGGACAAATTGTAGATCAATTGAAACAAATCTTCGTAAAATAAATTAAATTTAGAAACTCCTCGGTTAGGTGAGTATTACCTGCCGGGGATTGAATAAGAAATAAAATGAACAACAACATAACAGGAAAAGACCTGATCGAAATAGGTTATTCCGAAGGAAAAATAGTAGGCCTGGCTTTAGATATCCTGAAAGAAAACTTCACGGATATTGAAGAAAAAGAATTATTGGCCTTATTTAAAAAAGTAAAAGAATACCCGGAAAGTTTTTTGGATGACGAGGTATTAAATGTATTGGCAACTGCTGTGATCGAGGAAGCCAATCCAAAATCAGATGGGACCATTGAACTGATCAACAACGCTAAAGATTATTCAATTTTCGGTGCCGATTATATAGAAGATGGTGCCCGAAACCAAATGGATATTGCCATGAAACTGCCTGTTTCGATAGCTGGGGCGTTAATGCCCGATGCCCACCAAGGCTATGGTTTACCAATTGGTGGTGTATTAGCGACCAGAAATGCAATTATCCCTTATGGTGTCGGTGTAGATATCGGTTGCCGAATGGCTTTAAGTATTTTCGATATTCCAGAGAAACATTATTTCGGGAAAGATGCCATGTACAAACGCGAATTAATTGCTTTCACCAAATTTGGCGCAGGTCAGAATTTTAAAGGTAATGAAAGAGCCGACCATGATGTGTTGGAAAATGAGGCTTTCAACTCCACGCTTTTTCTTAAAAATTTACACGGAAAGGCTTGGGCACAATTGGGAACCTCGGGTGGTGGAAATCACTTTGTAGAATGGGGGATTATTGATTTTGCCGAACGCGACGAGATTTTAAATATTAATAAAGGCCGTTACGTGGCCTTGCTTACGCACTCAGGATCACGTGGATTGGGCGCAACCATTGCAGGTCATTACACCAAACTGGCGAAAGACATCTGTAAACTCCCTAAAGAGGCTGTAAACCTGGCTTATTTGGATCTAAATTCTGCCGAAGGACAAGAGTATTGGATTGCCATGAACTTAGCTGGCGATTATGCTTCTGCCTGTCACGAAGTAATTCATAAAAGATTAACCAAGGCAATTGGCGCTAAAGTTTTGGCCAAGGTAGAAAACCACCATAATTTTGCATGGAAAGAAATGCTTGATGGGGAAGAAGTAATTGTGCACCGAAAAGGTGCTACACCAGCAGGTAAAGGTGTTATGGGGATTATTCCAGGAAGTATGACTGCTCCAGGATTTTTGGTTAGGGGAAAGGGCGAAATGAGCGCGATCAATTCAGCTTCGCATGGAGCGGGTAGACAAATGAGCCGAACAAAAGCCATTCAATCGATTACCAAATCAGATATGAAAGCGATTTTGAAAGATCATAACGTTACCTTAATCGGAGCAGGTTTAGATGAGGCACCAATGGCCTATAAAGACATCAACAAAGTGATGGCAGCACAAACTGAACTGGTTGATGTAGTGGCCAAATTTGAACCAAAGATGGTGAGAATGGCTGATGATGGAAGCAGGGAGGATTAGTTGAGAGTCTTAAGTCCTTAGTCTTGAGTCAAATCGTCATTGCTGATGATGATCATTTGCAGAAATTAATTAGAACAAAAAACCTCTTCAAAATTTAACTGAAGAGGTTTTCTTTATACTTATAATCCTATTTCAACTTGCTCAAAGCGGTTTTAATCCTTGGCAACATATCTTTAATATCCTGCAGGGTACAAGCACCAACCGAAGCCCTGAACCAAGGCATACTGTCTTCATTTCCAAAAGCAGAGAATGGAACCAAAGCTGCTCCGGCTTCTTTAATCAGATAGAAATTTACATCTGCACTGTCTTTTAAAACTTGACCATCTTCTGTAGTTTTCCCGATGTAATCGATTTTTATGGTCAAATAAATTGCGCCCATCGGCTCAACAGCATCAACATTAAAGCCTTCGTTCTTTAATTCGTTAAAACCATTATAAAGTGCATTTAAACTATCCTGGATCTGGCCTTTAAAACTGGTCAAAAAAGTATCTACCTGTGTTTTATCATTAAAATAGTTAGACATAGCCACTTGTTCAGCTTTCGGTGCCCATGCACCCATATGGCCCACCAATGCTTTCATTCTATTGATAATATCCTCCGGACCAAAACCCCAGCCTACACGTACACCTGTTGCAGCCAAACATTTCGAGCTACCATCAACAAAAACAGTAAACGGACGCATCGCAGGACGCAAGGAAACTGGATTTACATGCTCTTTTCCGAAAGTTAAAAGCGAATAAATCTGATCATACATCATGTATAATGGTTTTTCATCAGCTCCACGAGATGCATTTTCTTCTAAAACAGCATCACAGATTTCAGCTAACGAATCTGCATCGAACATGGTTCCTGTTGGGTTTAATGGCGAACATAAAGCCAATAAGGTTGCCCCTTTTAAATGCGGTTTTAATTGCGCTGCAGTTGGCATAAAATTATGCGCAGCATCTGTTTCTACCGCAATTGTTTTTGCCGAAGTTAAGTGAGAATAGTGGTTGTTGTTCCAAGATGGTGCAGGGAAAACCACGGTATCTCCAGGATCGATCAACGCCAGGTAAGTGGCATAAATCAAAGGACGTGAACCACCAGAAACTAAAATGCTGTTGGTGTTGTATTCTAGTCCAAATCTATCCTTTAATAATTCTGAAACCGTTTCGCGCAAAGGTAAAACACCATCAGCAGGTGGATAATTGGTCTGATTGGCGTTGTATGCCTCTACAATTCCAGCCTTTAGTTCGGTCGGGATTGGGTAAATGTTTGCATCAAAATCGCCTATGGTTAAATTAGCGATCGAAGCACCTTTGCGCTTCATTTCGTTAACTTCATTACCGATTTTTATAATTTCTGAGCCGATTAATGAACTGGCCAATACTGAAACTTTCATATATTATTATTTATTATCGCTCTTATAATTAGCGAATTAAATCTTCTATTGCTTTATTCACTTTTCCGAAACCAAATTGAGACAATACCCCCTGCATTGCCGAAGTAATCTGCTCGTTGCACAGGTTGCCAATACTTCCTTCGTGTGTATGATGTATTTGGCCAGAAGGCGCAAAAGTACCATTTTCTATCTGTTCGCCAACAATTTTATACGCCTCTCTAAATGGGACACCTTGTAACGCCAGATCATTTACGACTTCAACGCTAAACAGATAGTCGTATTTTTTATCCTTTAAAATATCATCCTTTATCGTGATGTTCTGGAACATAAAAGTAGCGATCTCCAAACATTCGTTTAAAGAAGTAATCGCCGGAAATAAATTTTCTTTTAGCAATTGTAAGTCGCGGTGATAACCCGATGGCAAGTTGGTAATCATCATGGCAATTTCATTTGGCAAAGCCTGAATTTTATTGCAACGGGAACGGATCAACTCAAAAACATCAGGATTTTTCTTGTGTGGCATAATGCTCGAACCTGTGGTAAGCTCTGCCGGAAAACTGATGAATCCGAAATTCTGATTAATGAACAAACACACATCCATGGCCATTTTAGCTAAAGTTGCTGCAACAGCACTCATTGCCTGTGCTAAAATCCTTTCGGTTTTGCCACGCCCCATCTGTGCATAAACCACGTTATAGTTCAAACTTTCAAACCCCAACAACTCAGTAGTTAAGGTTCTATTTAACGGAAATGAAGAGCCATAACCTGCGGCAGAGCCTAAAGGATTTTTGTTGCAGATTTTCCATGCAGCCAACATCAGCTCCATATCATCTGCCAGGCTTTCGGCATAAGCACCAAACCATAGGCCAAAAGACGATGGCATGGCAATCTGCAAATGCGTATAACCTGGCATCAATTTATCTTTGTGGGTATTGCTTAGCTTAATTAGCTCATTAAATAAGGTTGAGGTTTGGCCAACCATATCTTCAATACAAGCCCTAAAGAACAGTTTCAAATCAACCAGTACCTGATCGTTACGCGACCGGCCACTATGGATTTTTTTGCCTGCTTCACCAATACGTTGTGTAAGCAACCACTCCACCTGTGAGTGCACATCTTCCACACTGTCTTCGATGGTGAAATTTCCAGCGTCAATTTCAGCATAAATATTTTTCAACTCTTGTTGAACCGTTTTCAGTTCTTCAGCGGTTAGCAAATTAATGGTTTCTAACATCTGTGTATGCGCCAAAGAACCCAATACATCAAACTTTGCCATTTGCAGATCCAGTTCACGGTCTTTACCAACCGTAAAACGCTCTACAAACTGATTAACATCTATATTTTTTTGCCAGATTTTCATTCTTGTGATTGCTCTATTTTATACCTGCACAAAGGCAGTCGAAATACCCGCAAAAGTACAATAAATACATTAGAAATCAGGAATGAGATTGATTTGTAATGCACATTAAAACGCCAATAAACTCAATTTTATATGGCTACTCATAATTCTTGGTTTAAAAGCTTATTTTCGTATAAACTTAAACTTATTATGAAATCCCTAAAACTGTTCTCCACCGTTTTTTTCATGCTTGTTATACACCAGCTACAGGCACAGGAAAAACCAGCATTAGGCTGGAAAGATGTTTCTAAATGGACCTTTAATAGACCTGCTACTTTATCGCCCAACGGCGAATGGATTGCGCTGGCCAGTGGACCAGTTGAGGGAGATCTAAAGATGACAATTAGAAAAACCAATGATACTTTAAGCCGCAATTATCCAATTGGAGCAATGGCCAATAGCATCTCATTTTCAAACGATTCAAAATTTGCTGCTTTTAAAGTTGCACTTAAGGATAGTGAAGCCAAAGCAGCAAAGAAAACAAACAAACCGGTTTATGATAAACTCTTGCTGGTTTCGTTAAGTGATAATAAACAAACGACTTTCGAAAAGGTAAAAAGTTTTAGCTTTTCTGAAAAATCACCTGAATGGATTGCCATCCAATTTGCTCCGGCAGAAAATGCTTCTAAAGAGAAAGATGCACCAAAAGGTACCGACGTACTGCTTTACAGCCTGATCACCAAAAAAAGTTACAACCTCGGTAATGTTTCAGAGTTTGCATTTAACAAAACAGGAAGCCAGTTTGCTTATGTTATCGATGCAGCAGGGCAAAATGGAAATGGTATTTTTTTACGTGATATGAAAACAGGCATTACCACGGCGCTTGATAATGATAAAGCTGTTTATCAGAAACTGGGCTGGAATGAACAGGGAACTGCATTTGCTTTGCTTAAGGCCAATAAAAATGATAAATATAAAGACGATGTTTACAGCATGCTTGGTTTTAACAAAATCAATGGTGATTTAACGAACAAAGTAATATACAATGGTATTGACGACAAAATATTCCCGGCCAATATGGGCATCAACACCAATGCCGCCCCATTCTGGTCTGATGATCAAAGCGTGTTGTTCCTTGGCGTTAATACATTAACTAAAAAGGAAGATAAGAAAGAAGAAAAAAAGGAGGATAAGAAATCAGACACTTTAGCCAAGGCAAAGCCCGAAGTTAAAAAAGATGATATCGAGAAACCTGATATGATTATCTGGAATTGGCAGGATAAAAGACTACAATCGGCCCAACAAACGCAAGAAATGCGCGATAAAAACTTTAGTTATTTAAGTGCTTATCGCATTGCGGATAAAAAATTCATCCAACTCGCAGACAGCAACATGCGCTCAGTTAGTGTAAACCCGAAAAGTTTATACGCGATTGGGTACGATAATGCTAAATATGAGCTGATGGGAAATTTAGATGGGCAAAGCTATGTGGACGTTTATCTGATCAATCTTAAAACCTTTGGCAAGAAATTACTATTTGAGAAAATGTATGCCTCTAATGGTGGAAGACTTGTGGTTGCACCAAATGGAACTTTAGCCAGCTATTATTTAGACGGTGTATTTTATAGCATTAATTTAGAAAGCGGAAAAACGGCTAACCTTACCGGCAAGATTAAATCTTCTTTTGTTGATGAATTAGATGACCATAACGTAATAAAACCAGCCACGCAAAACCTGGGCTGGTCAGCTGATTCTAAATATGCACTGATTAAGGATAATTACGATTTATGGAAAATCTCTGCTGACGGAAACAGTATTACTCCATTATCTGATAATTGGAAAAGCAAGAAAACCGAAGTGGCCACCCGTTTTCGCGTTGATGCTGATGAGAAAGGTGTTGATTTAAGCAAAGACCAGTATTTTGCGGTATTTAATGCCAAAAACAAGAAAAACGGCATTGGGATTTTACCTGCAGGTAAATCTAAGATCAATATTTTATTTCTAGATGATAATGCTTACCAAAGTTTTTCAAAAGCCGAACAAGCTAAAGTTTTTACTTATACCAAAAGTAATTTTCAGCAATCGCCAGATTATTATGTAAGCACAAACGCTGATTTAGTTGCCGCCAAAAAAGTAACCACAAACACTCCAGATCAGGCCAAATATGCATGGTCTTCGGGTGTAAAACTAATTGACTATGTGAGTGCAAATGGCGATAGCTTGCAGGCGGCCATCTATTTACCTGCCAATTATGTTCCCGGAAAGGCTTATCCTACCATCACATACATTTATGAAAGGTTAACTGATGACCTGAATACGTATACCATGCCTACATTTCCTGGTGGAGGTTTCAACAAAGCGATGTATACCAGCAATGGATACGCAGTTTTAATGCCCGATATTAAATATAAGCTAAATGATCCGGGCATGTCGGCCGTTGCCTGCGTAGTACCTGCAGTAAAGGCAGCCATTGCTACCGGAATTGTTGACGAAAAAAATGTGGCCATCCATGGTCACTCATGGGGTGGTTATCAAACTTCATTTTTAATTACCCAAACCAATATTTTTAAAGCGGCCGCAGCTGGAGCACCTTTAACCAACATGATCAGCATGTATAGCTTAATTTACTGGAATAGCGGTGGCACAAACCAAGCTATTTTCGAAGCCAGTCAAGGCAGGTTAACCCCTGGTTATTGGGATAATTGGGATGCTTTCGCACGCAACTCTCCAGTGTATCACATCAAAAAAGTACAAACCCCATTATTGCTTTTACACAATGATAAAGATGGGGCTGTAGATTTTACCCAGGGCATTGAATATTACAATGGTTTAAGAAGGTTAAACAAACCTGTTGTGATGATTACCTATCGTGGCGAAAATCACGGAATTGCAAAATTGCCAAACCGTAAAGATTATGCTGTACGGATGATGGAATACTTTGACTATATGTTAAAAGGAAAACCCGCTCCCGAATGGTGGAGCAAGGGGGTAAATCGGTTAGATATGGAAAAACACTTAGAGGCAAGAGCTTTTGATGGTAGCGAAGAGAATTGATTATTTTGAGAAAGCCTCAGATCTATTAGACCTGAGGCTTTCTTTTTACTTACCGTTTATTACCGGTTTCAGCATGTTTACATATCCCTCAACTCCTTGGGCTACTTCTCTAACATATAAAAACTCATCAGCCATGTGCGAGCGGCCAGAAAAACCCGGACCACATTTTACTGATGGAATATCTAATAGCGCCTGATCGGAAGTAGTTGGCGAACCATAGGTGGTTTTTCCAAGGGCAACACCAGCCTGAACAACCGGATGGTTTTTATCAATCGACGATGGTTTTAAGCGGATAGACCGCGGGGTAACATCACAATCAACATTTGCCCTGATAATCTCTAAAACTTCTTCATTCGTGTAAGCATCAGTTACACGAACATCAACCGTAAAAGTACAATTTGCCGGAACCACATTATGTTGCGAACCTGCGTTGATAATCGTAACCGTCATTTTTAATGGCCCGAAAACCTCCGATACTTTTGGAAACTGATAGTTTCTAAACCATTCGATATCTTTTAATGCTTTGTAAATGGCATTCTCTCCCTCTTCGCGGGCAGCATGACCGGCTTTACCATGCGATACACAATCTAATACCAACAAACCGCGTTCTGCAATAGCTAAATTCATTTCGGTCGGCTCGCCTACGATCCCAAATTCAAGCGCTCCTAAATCTGGCAGAACAAGCTCTAAACCATTATTACCAGAAATTTCTTCTTCGGCTGTTGCCGCTAAACAGATATTATATTTTAAATCTTCCTGCTGGTAGTAGTATAAAAATGTACCAATTAGTGAAACTAAACAACCACCTGCATCGTTACTGCCCAAACCAAACAGTTTATCACCTTCAATTGCAGCATCATAAGGATCGCGGGTGTAACCAGAATTAGGCTTTACCGTATCATGATGTGAATTTAACAAAAGTGTTGGCTTAGCAGGATCAAAATGTTTGTTGTAAGCCCAAACGTTATTCATTTTACGCTGGGTCTTAACTCCTCTCTCCTCCAAAAACTGGGCAATTAAATTCGCCGTACGATCTTCTTCTTTACTAAAAGACTGGATGCGGATCAACTGTCGCAGTAAATCCAGACTTTCTTTTTGTATATTTTCTAATAACATAGTATCAAGTAATTAGTATTAAGTATCAAGACTAAACCCGTCTTTAACTTTCTACCTTTTATTATGGCTTTCAGTTTTATGTTTGCGATTAAGACTTTATGCCCTATACCGCTAACCCTCTTTAGTATACAGATTTCCTGCTTTTAAAGCCGAAAGTTTAATACCTTTTATCAATGATGAGCTAAAACCGTTATGTTCCATTTCATTTAAACCTGCGATGGTACAACCTTTCGGCGAAGTTACCTTATCTATTTCTGATTCTGGGTGTGTTCCGTGTAATAAAAGCAAATCGGCGGCTCCTTTAGCCGTTTGAACAGCCATTTTTAAAGCTTCATCAGCATGAAAACCAATTTCTACCCCACCTTGACTTGCTGCCCTAATTGCCCTCAAAAAAAATGCAATCCCACAGGCACAAAGCGCTGTTGCTGAAGTCATTAAATCTTCATTAATTTTCACAACGGAACCAACAGTTTCGAACATTTTGGTCACCTCTGCAATGTTTGCTGCTGAGGCATTATCACTGGCCATACAGGTCATCGATTGACCAATAGCAATTGCCGTGTTCGGCATTACCCTGATTACCTCAACATCATCACCCAATTTTTCTCTAACCGCAGCACAGCTCACGCCAGAAATCACCGAAATAACCAAATGTTTGGCCGGAACAATTGAAGCCTGAATTTCATCTAAAACCGTATTTAATTGTTGCGGCAGAACAGCCAAAATCACAACATCAGCATCAACCACAGCCTGTTTATTGTTATTGCTCACATTAAAACCGGCTTCGGCAAAAGATTTTAAATGGTCAGTATTTCTACGGGTAAGTGTAATGTCGTCTGCTTGAGCAAAATCTGCTTTTACCAAACCCTTCGCTAGAGATAAACCGATATTTCCGCTACCAATTATGGTTATTTTTTTTGTCATGATTATTTTCCCTTTAGTTTGCTTACACAGATTTTATTTCTTTTTTTCCTTCGGTTTGATTGCACCGATTTTTTTGTGTTTAAAAAGCAAATGATAAGTTTAGGCACCTCGACTAAAAACCTTACACCCTCAACCTACTTACCTTCTACCTCTTTTCCTTCCACCTTTACTTCAGCATTTTGGTACCAAAAGTTCCCTCGGCAAGTTCAGCAAGCTCATCGGCTTTGCCGATATAAACCGCAGAAACTCCTTTTTTAATCGCTTCAAAGGCATTGTGAAGTTTAGGGATCATTCCACCTTGCACAGTTCCATCGGCTTTTAAATCTTCAAACTCATCAGCTTTGATTTCTCTTACAACAGAAGCATCATCATTAACGTCCCGAAGTACTCCCTTTTTCTCAAAGCAATATACCAAACGTGTTTCATATAAGTTCGACATCGCTACTGCAACAGAAGAAGCAATGGTATCAGCATTGGTATTTAGAAGCTGAGTGTCACCATCATGTGTAATGGCACATAAAACTGGAACCAATCCGGCTTTCAGCAAATTATCTAAAGTTGTTGAAGACACCGAATTTTCATCCAAATCGCCCACAAAGCCATAATCGATTACGGCTCCAGCCATAGGACCAGCTTCGGGTCCATAGGTTTTGGTACTAACCGGTCGTTTTTTTGCTTTGATCACATTACCATCAGCACCACTTAAACCAATGGCATTACTACCTTTGGCCTGTAGTTGGGCAACCATGTTTTTATTGATCAAACCCGCATAAACCATGGTCACAATCCGCAGCGTTTCGATATCCGTTATTCTTCTCCCCTCAACCATTTTGGCTTCAATGCCCAACGATTCACCCAACTCAGTAGCAATTTTACCTCCACCGTGAACCAGAATTTTATCTCCGGGCAATGCGGTAAAATCCAATAAAAACTGATGCAGGTTTTCTGAATTATCGATTACGTTTCCGCCTATTTTTATGATTGTGAGTTGTTTCATATTTTATTCTTACCGTGGTTCGTGTTTCCACGAACCACATTAATAATTTTGTTTCACCATATTAATAATTTCGGTTCGTAAGGACACGAGCCGAGACATATAATTTACAATTCCTCCAACATCGCTTTAATAACCGCTTGTGCTGCCCATAAACGGTTACCTGCTTCGTGGATAACCAATGAGTTTGGTCCATCCAAAATTTCAGATGATAATTCTAAATCACGACGAACTGGCAAACAGTGCATCACTTTCGCATCGTTTGTGAACTTTAATTTCTCATTATTCATCATCCAGCCATCGGGATAAGTTAACACTTTTCCATACTCTTTATAACTACTCCAGTTTTTCACATACACATAATCAGCACCTGCTAAAGCTTCTTCTAAATTATACTGAATATCGGCGTTAGGTGTAAAATCCTCTGAAAGCTCGTAACCTTCAGGCTGAGCGATTGTAAAATCGATCATACCTTCTGACTGAGCTTTGCACATCCATTCTGCAAAAGAATTCGGCACCGCCTGAGGCAACGCTTTAACATGAGGTGCCCAGGCTAAAACTACCTTGGGTTTACGGCCATCAGGTTTCTTTGTCCAGGTTTCGTGAATGGTAATAATATCGGCAAAACTTTGCAATGGGTGGCGCGTTGCGCTCTCTAAACTCACTACAGGTACAGCACAATATTTGACAAATTTATTGAAGAAATCTTCACTATAATCTTCTTCTCGGTTATTCAACTTTGGAAAAGAACGTAAACCCAGGATATCGCAGTATTGGCCCATCACCGCAGCAGCTTCGCGGATATGTTCAACTGTTGAGCCATTCATCACTACACCATCTTGTGTTTCTAAAGCCCAGCCTTCTTTATCCAGGTTCATCACCATTACATTCATACCCAGGTTTAAGGCCGCCTTTTGGGTACTTAACCGGGTACGTAAACTTGGATTCATAAAAACCAAACCTAAGGTTTTGTTCTTACCTAAATCTTGGTGCGCATAAGGATTCGCCTTTAACGCTAGCGCATCATTTACAAACTGTTTGATGCTTGGAACATCGTGTACGGAAGTGAAAAGTTTCATATTAAGGTATAAGGTTTAAGGTGTAGGGTTTAAGGTTTTTCCTTTCCACCTGCTCTTAAAAATTTCAACAAGATAAGCCTGCATTAATTTTATTCATTATCGTCATTGCGAGGCACGAAGCAATTTTACTACTATGGGCAGGTTCTTTTCTACCGCTTTAGAATTGCTTCGTTCCTCACAATAACGAATGGCTCTATATTATTTCACCAATTTACCAAAAGCTGCCAAAAACTCGTCAGCATGTGCTTTTGTTAAATTTAAGGCCGGCAATAAACGGATCACGTTCGGTTTTGCCTCGCCAGTAAAAATATGGTGTGTAAACAATAATTCTTTTTTAACATGCGCCAGTTCGGCAGGTAGCTCGATACCGATCATTAATCCACGGCCACGTACTTCTACCATCTGCTCAAATTTCTTCAATTCGCTAATTAAGTAACTTCCCACTTCTTCAGCATTTTTCATCAGGTTTTCCTGTTGCATTACCTCTAAAACAGCTAAAGCCGCAGCGCAAGCTAAATGGTTGCCACCGAAAGTTGTACCCAATTCTCCATGCCAAGGTTTAAATTTAGGTGCAATAGAGATCCCTGCTACTGGAAAGCCATTACCCATTCCTTTTGCCATGGTATAAACATCTGCTTCAACCCCTGAATAATCGTGTGAGTAAAACGTTCCTGTACGTCCGTAACCGCATTGAACACTATCGGCAATGTAAACCGCATTATATTCATCACAAAGTGAACGGATTTTCTGCAAGAAACTTTTCGAAGCTTCTTTAATCCCGCCAACACCTTGAATGCCCTCAATAATAACGGCCGAAATTTCATTGCCTTGTGCTTTAAAAGTCTCTTCTAACGCAACTTCATTATTAAAAGGCAAAAAGATTACATTTTCGGTCTGGTTAACCGGTGCTACAATTTTAGGGTTATCGGTTACGGCAACTGCTAAAGATGTACGTCCGTGAAATGCACCTGTAAAAGCGACCACCTTTTTTCTTCCGTTGTAAAATGAAGCTAATTTTAAAGCATTTTCATTTGCCTCAGCTCCTGAATTACATAAAAAAAGCTGAAAGTCTTTCTTACCAGAAACGGTTCCCAATAATTCTGCAAGCTGAACCTGCAAAGGGATTTTTACTGAATTTGAATAAAAACCAACTTTATTTAACTGATCGGTTAAACGGTTTACATAATGTGGGTTGGTATGCCCGATTGAAATTACAGCATGGCCGCCATATAAATCTAAATATTGTTGATCATTAGCATCCCAAACATTACTGCCGGCTGCTTTGGTAATTTCTATATCGTTAAGTGGGTAAACGTCGAATAAGTTCATTTTTTAATAAGGTTTGAAGGTTGAGGGCTGGAAGGTAGAAGGTTTATGTTGCCTAATCTTTTCCTCCGCCTCTCAAAAATTTAATAAATGCGATTAACATCGCCTTAATTTCATTAACACTTTTATTCACAGCTTCGTAAACTTCTAAACTGATATAAGCTAAATCACGTATGAGAATAAAAGTATATTCTATTTCTTTTGTAGAGCCAAGTGCGTTATCAAGATAATGAACAAAATCCTTATCTGTGTTTTACCGCTTCCTTCTACAATATTTAAAGGGATAGAATAGGTGGCCCGCCGAATTTGTTGGGTTAAAGCAAATTTTTCTTCAATAGGCATGATAGGTAGGATTTCCTTATAAACTTGTAAAGTAAATAAGTGAGCCTTTTTCCAAACATCTAGTTTTTGATAGTCTCTCATACATTTAAAATTTTAGATCTGAATCCAGACCTTTTTGCCTTCCACCTTCCAGCCTTCCGCCTAAAAATTGGCTGCTTTTAACTTAAGTCCCACTGTTTCATCCAAGCCGAACATTAAATTCATATTCTGAACCGCTTGTCCGCTGGCACCTTTTAACAGGTTATCAATGATACTGATGATAAATAATTTACCACCGTGTTTTTCTATATGTACCAATGCCTTGTTGGTGTTCACAACCTGTTTGAGATCGATGTTTTTCCGGCTTACATGCGTAAAAGGATGAGTACTGTAGTACGCTTCGTAAATGTTTTGCGCTTCTTCTAAACTTAAATCACTTTCCAGGTACATTGCAGCTAAAATACCTCTGGTAAATGCACCACGCTGTGGGATAAAACTTAAAGCTTCAGAAAGTGATGGTTGCAACTGTAACAAACTCTCACTAATCTCATTCAAATGCTGGTGTTCAAATGCTTTATAGACAGAAAGGTTATTGTTTCTCCAACTGAAGTGCGACGTGGTAGATAACCCTTGCCCCGCTCCTGTTGATCCCGTAGTTGCATTAATATGAACCTCATTTTTAATCAGCCCTTTAGCAGCCAATGGTAACAAACCCAATTGGATACAAGTTGCAAAACAACCAGGATTAGCAATATTTTTAGCTGCTTTAATTTTATCGCGGTTTAGTTCGGGTAATCCGTAAACAAAGTCTTTGGTCGAAAAAATGGCATTTGCATGCAACCTGAAATCTTGCGACAAATCGATGATTTTAATGTTATCGTTAATTGGATTAGCAGCCAAAAACTTTTTCGCATCGCCATGGCCAACACAAAGGAAAAGCACATCGATATCCTGTGGAATATCGCTTACAAACTTTAAATCTGTATCGCCAATTAAGTCAGTATGTACATCAGAAATTAAGTTTCCGGCATTACTCGTACTGTTTACAAAAGCAATTTCAACATTTGGGTGGTTAACCAAAATGCGTAACATTTCGCCTCCGGTATAGCCCGCACCACCAATTATTCCTGCTTTAATTTTCATATTTAAAAGGGTTTAGGATTTGAGGCTTAAGGCTTAAGGTGTATGCTATGTAGCCATAAACCTTAAGCCCTTTACCCTCTGCCTTTGAGGTTATGCCTCGTTGTTTACTTTATGCCAGATCATTACCTGGTTACCAAATATTTTAGAGAAACCTTTAACGTCTTCTCCGCTCCAGGCGTTATTCATTTCGCCATAGCTACCAAATTTATTGCTCATTAAATCATGATTAGATTCAATTCCGATAACCTGGAAACGGTATGGCAACAACTCTACAAATACTTTACCGCTCACAAATTTTTGTGTATCGGCTAAAAAAGCCTCAATATTCCGCATAATTGGATCGTGGAACTGGCCTTCGTGCAGCCAATTGCCATAGAAAGACGATAGTTGTTCTTTCCAGCTTAACTGCCATTTAGTTAAGGTGTGTTTTTCTAAAGTGTGGTGTGCTTTGATAATAATAATGGGGCCAGCAGCCTCAAAACCTACGCGACCTTTAATACCAATGATGGTATCACCAACGTGGATATCTCTACCGATACCAAAAGGCTGAGCGATTGCCTGTAATTTTTGGATTGCCCTAACAGGTGCCAATTTTTCACCATCAATAGCAACCAGTTCACCTTTTTCGAAGGTTAATTCTACCCTGCGCGATTCGGTTTCTGAAACCTGGGTTGGCCAGGCGCTTTCCGGTAAGGTTTCGTGAGAAGTTAAGGTTTCCTTTCCTCCTACTGAAGTTCCCCATAAACCTTTGTTGATTGAGTATCTTGCTTTTTCTGCACTATATTCTACACCATGTTGTGCTAAATATTCTATTTCCGCCTCGCGGGATAATTTTAAATCTCTAATTGGGGTAATGATTTCAACCTCTGGGATAAGGATATTGAAGATCATATCGAAACGTACCTGATCGTTACCTGCACCGGTACTTCCATGAGCTACATAATCAGCACCAATTTTTTTCACGTAGTTGGCAATAGCTGTTGCCTGACTAACACGCTCTGCACTTACCGATAATGGATAAGTAGCATTTTTTAATACGTTACCAAAAACCAGGTACTTAATACACCCTTCATAGTAACTTTCAGTTTCATCTACAACAGCATGCGATTTTACGCCTAAAGCATATGCTCTTTTCTCAATTTCCTGTAACTCTTCGTCAGAAAAACCACCAGTATTTACAATTACCGAGTGAACTTCCAACCCACGGTCTTGTGCCAGGTAAATACAACAAAATGAGGTATCTAAGCCTCCGCTAAATGCTAAAACAACTTTTTTCATGCTATTTAAATAAAAAGGTAAATAAAAATAAAAGGGCTTTTAAGCCATTTTTTGGCTTAGGTTTAACAACTAAACGCTGTTTAATGCGCATAAAGCGCTCGTATAATTTGGGTTTCTTCTGCAGTTCTTCGGCAAATTGCTTGGCTACCTCATGTTTCTTCTCGGCCGGATCGTAAAGCATAGCTGTACACATACAGTTTTTGCGTTCCTTCATTTTTAAAATTTCGAAGTTTACGCAGCTTTGGCAGCCTTTCCAAAACTCTTCATCCTGGGTAAGTTCGCTGTAGGTTACAGGCTCATAGCCTAAATCGGAATTGATTTTCATTACGGCCAAGCCTGTTGTTAAACCAAATATTTTTGCCTTTGGGTACAACTTTCTCGATAAACCGAAAATTTCATTTTTAATGGCTTTTGCTAATCCAGCTTTGCGGTACTTCGGACTTACCACTAAACCGCTATTGGCCACAAACTGTCCGTGGCTCCAGGTTTCTATATAGCAAAATCCTGCCCAAGAGCCATCTTTATGGAAAGCAATAACCGATTTGCCTTCTTGCATTTTATTAGAAATATATTCCGGCGAACGCTTAGCAATCCCTGTTCCACGAGCTTTTGCCGATTCTGCCATTTCGGTTACTATTTCTTCTGCAAATACACGATGTTCAGGAAGTGCAACCTGCACTATAAATTCGTTAATATCCATTCGTTTTCTAACGAAAAATTATAAGTATTCTTGTTAATTGGGTTTTTAGAGAGGATCA
>Ga0182006_1000334_pt1 | contig 40253 bp, 37 predicted proteins | sample Sormic07211104_1_FD_123022 | JGI IMG/M metagenome (GOLD analysis project Ga0182006, IMG submission 123022) | Rhizosphere microbial communities from Sorghum bicolor, Mead, Nebraska, USA - 072115-104_1 MetaG | ecosystem: Host-associated > Plants > Roots > Rhizosphere | place: USA: Nebraska...
AAATGATATCATCAAAGTCCTGGGTGTAGATGAAAGTCGTATTTCCGTAGTACATCATGGCTTCAGACCGCAGATGTCTGTCAATTCTGATCTTACAGATACAGAAAAAAAGCAGGATTATTTATTGTTTGTTGGTGACAGAAAGGGTTACAAGAACTTTCCCAGACTAGCAACAGCCTTAACCCCTTTCCTGAAAAGAAACCCAGAGATTAAGCTTATTTGTGCAGGGGGTGGTGCGTTTCAAAGCGCAGAGTTAGAATTGTTTATTCGTCTGGGTATCTCAGACCGTGTCCAGCAGATCAGTGCTTCTGATGAAACATTAAGCCGCTTGTATAAAAACGCCATGGCTTTTTTGTTTCCTTCCTTATATGAAGGCTTTGGTTTACCGATCCTGGAAGCTTTTCAAAATGATTGTCCGATCATTGCAAGTCAAACAGATTGCTTTAAGGAAATTGGTGAAGATGCGATTCAATATTTTAATCCTTATGAGGAAAGTTCTATTCTAAATGCACTTGAAGAAGTGGTTGAAAACAAGCAAAAAGCATTAACACTTGTAAGCCGCGGAAGGCAGCAGCTTCAAAAATTCCCTATGGAATCCTGCATAGACAAGACACTCAACATTTACAGAACCTTTGGTCAAAAAAAATAAACTATGTCTACTTACCAAGTAAAATCGCCGGTACTCTTTCTGGTATTCAACAGACCAGACACAACTCTAAGGGTCTTTAATGAAATCAGCAAAGCTAAACCTTCGAAGCTGTATATCGCTGCTGATGGTCCCAGGCCAGGCCGTATTGACGACGACCGCCTTTGTAAAGAAACCATAGAAATTATAAGCAAAATCGACTGGGAATGTGAAGTAAAAACCTTATTCAGGAAAGAGAATCTTGGTTGCAAAGAAGCTATATCCTCAGCTATTCAATGGTTTTTCGATCAGGAAGAAGAAGGAATTATTCTGGAAGATGACTGTTTGCCTGCCAATAGTTTCTTTCATTACTGCGATACCCTCCTCGAAAAATATCGCTTCGATACACGCATAAGACATATTGCCGGCAGCAACCTCCAGCTAGGTAAAAAATGGGGCGAGGCTTCCGTTTACTATGCAAACCAAACCCATGTTTGGGGTTGGGCAAGCTGGAGAAGAGTCTGGAAAGATTATGATAAAGACCTTAAAAAGTATGAAGAAAACGAGGTTTCTCTGCAATTGGCCAAAATCTTCTCTGATCCGTTTGTGGTAGATAGCTGGACACACATCTTTAAAGACGTTAAAGCAGGTAAAATTGACACATGGGATTATCAGCTGGCCTTTACCAACTACTTTAACAACAGCCTTTCCGTAAACCCTAATGTAAACATGATCAGTAACATAGGTTTCCGGGAGGATGCAACCCACACGGTAAATTCAGATAATCCTTATGCGAACATTCCATTAGAAGAAATTTCAGAAATTACTTATCCAAAGTACGTTCTTCCCGAAAAAATGGCTGATTACGCCATGTTTAATCGCGACTTTAACCTTGAGGAACGCTGGAAAAGACACAATTTACTAAGAAGACAATTTAAACGCTGGTTAAAGAAAAAGTTTAAAACCGCACATTAGGCTAGCTTTAATTTTTTGATCAACCAGTTAATTCTTTTTGGAACAGGCCGCTTTAAAGCATCATAAATTCCACAATGGTTGCCCAAATAACTTACAAAATCAAAAGTTTTATAGATATCGCCTTTAAAAAATAGCTTAAAATATTTTTTAAAGGCCCTTCTCTCCAACTTAGATGCACTTAGAAAGGACCTTTCCAGAACTTCCCTATGTTCAGGGAACACCTCCAGAATACTCTTACTTCCACAAACATAAGCACCATACAGCAGTCTGTTGATGTAACCCACATTCGCTCTTTTTGCTGGAATAATATGTTTAAGTTTCAATTCCGGCGCCACACCCGCAGAGCCACCTTCTCTAAGACAATACAAAACAATTTGCACATCTTCACCACAGCTTAACAGATTACCTCTACGCCCCGGCAGTGTAAAAAATCCTTCTTCCTGCAGTTTTACATAAGCTTTCAAAAAAGACGCTTGTACAGCCATCCCGGTTCCAAATGGATAACAGGACTGCCAGGTTCTGATATTGGAATATGCCATATACGGTTCATGCCGTTCTTGAAATACCGATCGCCCATATTCTTCCAGAGAAGGATCAATTCCGTCAATAAAATCAACCCAGATATTTCCAGGACCCCATGCCGTCACATGACTATATTTTTTACAAAGTTTGTCCAGCTCTATTAAATAATCAACATCCGCCTCATTATCGTCATCAAAAAAAACTATATGTTTACCTTGAGCTTCTTTTACCCCTCCAATACGAGCAAAGGTATGGCCCTGCTCTTTAACCAGGATTATTTTCATCCCATCTATCTTATTCAGGTAATCCTGGATATAGGGAACCGTGTTCAAAGGGACAGGACTGTTATTATCCACAAGGATCGTCTCTACCTTAAGACCAACAGTATTTATATTGTAAATGGCATCAAGGCATCTGCCCAGGAGGCGTGGATCAGAATTATACGCACAAATAACAATAGAATAATCAAAGCTGCTTTCCGACATTACCGTTTATTTAATTCAACAAATATACATTCCCAAAATTGATATCTTGATCAACTCAATGACATAAAGGGGTTCCTTATGCTCCAATCGGTGTAACAAAGGTATATCTATTTTAATTGTTACTTTAAATATGAAGTAACCCAGGTTTGGATAATTAAATTTGGCCTTTTCATTTTCGAACTGACCCAAAGCTTAATGAGTGCCGGAAGCCCCAATAAACCAACAACTAATAATTATAAATTCATTGACTCCATACGTTTTATTTCCATGATGTGTATTGTAATGGAACATAGTTCTCCATTACTAGGGCTTCGCTTTCCAAATTTCAAAGACCAAATGGTTCAAACGCTGGCTTTACAATTTGAGAAGTCAGGAACAATCATATTTTTTATTCTTGCAGGCTTCCTGATTGGCGATAAGTTTATGGTTTACAGCACAAAAACCTATCTTTCCAGAAGATTGAAAACCACATTCAAGCCATGGTTGTTCTGGCTTATCATATTTCTCTCTTTGCTTTGCACTGATCAGTTCGTCCGCTTCTTCAAATTCGGCAATCGGGATATAATTGATCATCCTGTACTATTTTTATTGGAGAAACTTGATTTCATCGTTACTCAGACAAGTTTTTGGTTTATCATAAACTTCATGTTCTGCATCACCTTCCTATTGCTGTTCAGAAAATATCTGTATACCATTACTTACGGCATTATCCTCGCTTTGCTCTCCTTATTTTATTCTGTAAATCTTTACTTTGAATGGATTCCAACCACGCATACCATAGCCCTTTTTGGATTTATTTTTTATCTGTGGCTCGGTGTAATGCTGCATAAATATTTCCAATCATTTTGTATCTGGGCAGAAAAACAATCTTTTGGGCTTTCAGCTGCAATGATTTTAATAACCTTTGCCCTTGCTTGCATAGAAAGTCTGAATCTCATCAAATTAGGCTCTATGGATGCCTTCAATACACTCCGATTAACGAATATTATCTTTTCTTTGGCCTGTTTTGTTTTCTTATTCAAATTCTGCAATTTCGACTGGATTGAAAATCTGAATCCCAGAGCAACGACCTTTGGCATTCATCTTATCCATCACATCCTGATTATTGTAGTTATACCCTTAATTTACAAACCGCTTCACATTGGGTTTACAGACAAACCAGTATTATATCTGGCTGCATTCCAGTTTATCACTTTTATCATTATTTATCCAAGCAGCTATCTGACTGCTTACCTGATCGGAAAGTCAAAAAACTGGAAATGGACAGTAGGACAATAATTGGAGGGTTTGGATTATAAACCGTATTTTTGCTCTAAAGCAGGAATTAAACCCAATTTTCATTGAATAACCTTAGTCAAAAAATAAATGTACTGGTCATAGGCGATATGATGATTGATCATTATATCTATGGCAATTGCAACAGAATCTCCCCCGAGGCCCCCGTGCAAGTTGTCGAAGTACAAAAAGAAGAATACACACTGGGCGGTGCCGGAAATGTTCTTAAAAACTTAATTGCTTTCGATTGTAAAGTCTCTGTGATCTCTATAACCGGAACGGATGAGCATGGACAAATGGTCCTGGAACAGCTGAACAGCTGCGGTGTTTCTACGACTGGAATCCTGCAAGATCCCAGCCGCTGCACCACCGTTAAGTCAAGGGTTTTGGCTTCCAATCACCATCTGATCAGACTGGACAGAGAAAACCTGTCAAACATCACCGCTGACCTGGAGAAAGAACTCCTTAAAACCCTTCAGGATGAAATAGATCAATTTGATATTGTTCTCGTTTCAGACTATAATAAAGGTTTATTAACCCCTGCCTTTCTAAAAGAAATCTTCCGTATCTGCAGGAAAAAAGGGATAAAAACGCTCGTAGATCCTAAAGGAACAGATTTCAGCAAATACAAAGGTGTCAATGTCATCAAACCGAATAAAAAAGAAGCCGCACTAGCCACAGGAATTGCTATCAAAGACCAGGAAAGCCTGCAGGAAGCCTGTGCTATTTTAAAAGAATTAACAGGTTGTGATCAGGTCATCATTACCCTTTCGGAAGAAGGTATTGCTTACTATACCGAAAACAAACTCAGTTTAATTCCAACAAAAGCGCTTGGGGTGATCGATGTAACCGGAGCAGGAGATACTGTACTTGCAGCATTAGGGATTTCCCTGGCCTCAAAGAAGTCCCTGCAGGAAGCCTGTGAATTTGCCAATCATGCCGCGGCTATCGTTGTAAGTAAAGTAGGTAGTGCTGTAGCCAGTTTTGAAGAGATAGACCAAAGATTTCCCAAAATCTAATTTAGAATCCATTGTATGAAAGACCATATCAAAGACCTTTTTGCCGAACATATAGAAGTAGCCAATCAATCGGCCGCAGCCAACAGCGCCTCTATTGTGAGGGCCTGCAGCATCATTACCGAATGCCTTGCACAGGGCAATAAAGTCTTGCTTTTTGGCAACGGAGGGAGCGCTTCAGATGCGCAGCACATTGCGGCAGAATTTACAGGCCGGTTTGTGAAAGAGCGCAGGTCACTACCCGCAATTGCCCTGACTACAGATACCTCTGCACTCACCGCCATTGGCAACGATTATGGTTTTGAACGCATTTTTGAAAGACAAGTAGAAGGACTCTCTAACCCGGGAGATGTGCTCATTGGAATCTCCACCAGTGGAAATAGCGCCAATGTGATCAAAGCACTGGAAAAAGGAAACCAAACGGGTTGCAAAACCATTGGCCTGACAGGACGTGACGGAGGGAAAATGAACGATTGCTGTGACCTTAACATTGTTGTTCCTTCCGATGTAACGGCAAGGATCCAGGAAATGCACATCCTGATCGGCCATATTATATGCACCGCAGTTGATGCTGCTTATTAAGTCAATATGATCAACAGCCTCCAACAACTCACCGAAGAAAAAATCTTCACCCGGCAGAACATCCGGCAGCAAATAGAAAAATGGAAAGCCGAAGGGCATAAAATTGTATTTACAAACGGAGTTTTTGATCTCTTACACATTGGCCACATTAGCTACCTTCTAAAGGCCGCATCTTTTGGAAATAAACTGATCATCGGGTTGAACGCAGACAGCTCCGTTAAACGGCTTAAAGGCGACCAACGGCCCATCAATACAGAAAACAGCAGAGCGATTCTTCTAGCCTCCATGTTCTTTACAGATGCGATCGTTGTTTTCGACGAAGACACTCCTTTAAACCTGATTAAAGACGTCCTTCCGGATGTATTGGTCAAAGGTGCTGACTATAAGATCGAAGACATCGTAGGAGGCAAAGAAGTCCAGGAAAACGGAGGAGAAGTTATGGTGGTTGACTTTGTAGATGGCCATTCTTCTACAAGCCTGATCAATAAGATCTCAGGGAATCAGGCATAACATTACCATTTTTTGTCTTGAAAGAAAGGGCAAAAAAATATCTGACTCAATACCATCCTTTATAAAGAAAATACGGATTCCAAACTCACTTAGAAGTATCCCAACCTCAATCTAAGGTATCCATTTTCGATTTTCTTAGGTTTAAAATTCCTATCAAAAATAGTCGCACTAAATTTGGCCTCTAAAATATAAATGCCTGATTTAAGTTTCTTTAAATTAGTGATTTCAAAAGTGGATTGGCTTTGAGCATCTGGTTTTAAAACTTGTGGCTCTCGCCAAGAATCGGATCCATAGGTTTGATAATATTCTTTTAGTTTACGTACTTCCAGAGCAACCCCATTTTGAGAATTATCTCTTCCAAAATCTAAAGCATAATTGTATTTACCAACAGAATATAAACCTATTCCATTTTTGGGAAATAAAATACCATTACCTTCCATAGCGTTCTTATGATATTTCTTTAAGAAAAAGAAACTTACAGTATTATCATATTCGCTGTCATGAATATCATATCTTCTTCCGTAAAAAACAGAATCTTTATCTCCCGATATATAATAATGATAATCTTTTACAATTGAATCTACTTTCGAATTTGGTTGTCGGTTTAAAGCTCCCCCTGAATTCACCTTATTAACAATGGAAAGCTTACCATCAATGGTATAAGAAGCAGAATCGCCGGCGAGTTCCAGAGGGTCAGGCTTTTCAACGATAGGATCGGGTAATGGAGTGTTTTTCTTACAGGCAGCAAAGAGCAGTAGGGAAAGCGCAATCCCCAGAATTTTCTGAGATTTCATTAATCTAATAATTTTATTTGTGTGTCTTCAAAAATAATAAAAATAGACTAGCAAAAGACTGGATCCTCAAATAAACATAAAACTGCATGTATTAATTAATAACAAGATTCATGTCCTTTCTTTCAAGAAAGATATGAATTACCTTTAAGAATAGCGATCGAATACTACAAGAGCTATTAAAAAAAGCCGCTTAATCTCTTAAGCGGCTTTTCCATATATCAAAAGTCTATTACAACTTCCTTTTCACTTCAACCTGTTCGTAGGCTTCTACAATATCCCCAACCTCAATGTTATTGAAGTTCTGAATATTCAGACCGCACTCGTAACCTCTGCTCACCTCTTTCACATCATCCTTATAACGTTTCAGTGAAGCCAGTTCTCCAGTGTAAATCACGACACCATCCCTAACAATACGGATCTTGCTGTTCCTGGTAATTGTACCATCCAACACCATACATCCTGCAATGGTACCCACTTTCGTAATTTTGAAAGTCTCTCTGATCTCCACATTCGCAGTGATCTTCTCTTCGAATTCCGGAGCAAGCATACCTTCCATCGCCGCTTTGATCTCATTGATCGCATCGTAGATGATAGAATACAAGCGAATATCGATTTGCTCGGCCTCAGCCAGCTTACGTGCACCAGATGAAGGACGAACCTGGAAACCGATAATGATCGCATCAGAAGCAGATGCCAGTAATACATCAGACTCTGAAATCTGACCTACCGCCTTACTAATGATGTTCACCTGGATCTCCTCAGTAGACAGTTTCAATAATGAATCTGACAAGGCCTCGATAGAACCATCCACGTCACCTTTAATGATCAGGTTCAGCTCTTTAAAGTTACCAATTGCCAAACGACGGCCAATCTCATCCAGGGTAATGTGTTTCTGCGTACGCAAGCCCTGCTCACGCATCAATTGTAAACGTTTGTTTGCAATCTCTCTTGCTTCCACTTCACTCTCCAGTGCATTGAACCTGTCACCGGCAGTAGGCGCACCCTGCATACCCAATACCTGTACCGGTACTGAAGGACCTGCATTGTCCACTTTCTGTCCACGCTCGTTAAACAAGGCCTTAACACGACCGCTGTAACTACCCGCTAAAATCGGATCTCCGATTTTTAAAGTACCCGCCTGTACCAGAACTGTTGTTACGATACCACGGCCTTTATCTAAAGTAGCCTCAATTACGCTACCAGTAGCACGTTTATTAGGATTTGCTTTCAGCTCTAATAACTCGGCTTCAAGCAATACTTTTTCCAATAACAGATCAACGTTCAATCCGCTCTTACCAGAAATCTCCTGCGACTGGAATTTACCACCCCAATCCTCTACCAGGATATTCATCATAGACAACTGCTCGCGGATCTTATCCGAATTTGCACCCGGTTTATCAATCTTTGTAAAGGCAAATACCAATGGAACACCTGCAGCCTGTGCATGGTTGATTGCCTCTTTTGTTTGAGGCATCACCGCATCGTCAGCAGCAACTACAATGATTGCAATATCCGCAACTTTCGCACCACGTGCACGCATCGCCGTAAAGGCTTCGTGACCCGGTGTATCCAGGAACGTTACTTTCTTTCCTGTTGGTGTAGTTACCATATAGGCACCAATGTGCTGGGTAATACCCCCTGCCTCACCGGCAACCACATTTGCTTTACGGATATAATCCAGTAAGGAAGTCTTACCATGATCCACGTGACCCATAATGGTCACGACCGGAGCTCTTGGTTCCAAATCTTCTTCTGAATCCTCTTCTTCAATTAAAATATCACCTTCATCATCCGGTTTAACGAATTGTATTTCGTAACCAAACTCGTCAGCAACAATCGTTAAAGTTTCTGCATCCAAACGCTGGTTGATCGATACGAACATTCCAAGGCTCATACAAGTACCGATAATCTTAGTTACCGGCACATCCATCATATTGGCCAGTTCATTTGCCGTAACAAACTCTGTAACCTTTAATACTTTGGACTGCAATTCCTGCTCTAAAGCTGCCTCATCTGCAGACATGGCCACATCATCCCTTTTCTGGCGACGAAGTTTTGCACGCTGCGCAAATTTACCAGACTTACCTGCCCCGCTTAAACGGGCAAGAGTTGCCTTGATCTGATCTTGTATCTCTTTTTCCGTAGGTTCTTCTTTAGATCCGCCAGGATGTGCTCCCGGTTTGTTGTTTCTAAAATTAGGCCTGCTGGCTGTATTATTTGTGTTATTTCTAAAATCCGGTCTGTTGGTAAACGTAGGTGCACCTGCGGGCCTTGGAGGGTTCTGCTGGCCGGCCGGCGGGTTGTTTCCCTGGCCTTGCCCCTGATGTTGTCCCTGGTTCGGGTTTTGACCCTGACCCGGATGTCCTCCCGGAGTTTTTTTACGCTTACGCTTTCTCTTCGCACTCTCACTATCGTTAGACGATGCAATTGGCTGAGACTTACGATCTGGTGTTGTTGGCAACACAATCTTGCCAATAATATTTGGCCCGGAAAGTTTTACTGACCTGGCTTTAATAACCTCTACCTCTTCAGGCTTTTCAATTTTTGGTTCCACTGCTTCTTTTACCGGTTCCGGTTTAATTGCAGCAGGCTGCTCGGCAGGTTTTGGCTGCTCCTCTGCCTTCACTTGGGCAATGGGCTGAACCGGTTCTGCTTTAACCTCTGCAGGTTTTTCTTCTTTTATAACTTCTGCAGCCCTTGGCTCTTCTTTAGGTGCTTCAGGCGCAGGTGTTTCTTTTTTAACCTCAGCAACAGGTGCCGGAGCAGGAGTTACCGGCGCAGGGCTAACAGGAGTTTCCTCTCTCCTAACCGGACGCGTTTTTGAATTCAAATCATCCAGGTTTATTTTCCCGATGATCTTAACACCAGGCAAAGAACTCTCTTCTGTTTTTTCAGCAGCTTTTTCTTCTACTGCTTTTACAGGCGTTTCTTCTTTAGCCACCGGGCGTTCTTCTTTCGGTTTCTCAACCGGAGGGGTATACGAATGAAGGTTCTTAATCAGAACACCTTCATTTTCGAATTCCACATTCTTCTGTGGGGCTTCTGCAGCTCTCTCCACAACTTCAGGTTCATCCCGACGAATTTTACCAATAACAATCTGATTGGCTTCTTCTTTTACGATCTTATCTCCCTGAAATTCTTTCAATAATGCGTCATACATATCCCTTGAAAGTTTTGTTGTGGGTTTATTCTCGACAGAAAAGCCTTTTTTCTCCAGGAACTCAACGGCCGTAGCTATCCCTACGTTAAGTTCCTTAACTGCCTTAAATAAAATTATTGGTTTGTCGTCTGACATTGATCTCCTCTTTTTTCTTAATTCTTATACAAAAGTAACGTTTATTCTTGTTTTATTTCATGTGTATGTGATTTGTTTTTAATTTCCCACATGAACCTCAGTGCTCCTTAAGCGCACTGCAAGTTACGTTTATTCAAATTCTGATTTTAAAATACTAACAACTTCTTTAATTGTTTCTTCTTCCAAATCAGTACGTTTTACTAATTCATCTATCGAAAGTGACAATACACTCTTCGCTGTATCACAACCGATGGCTTTTAATTCATCAATGATCCAGCTGTCGATCTCATCTGAGAATTCTTCGATATCCACATCTTCATCTTCCTCACCAGCCTCACGGTAAACATCAATTTCATAACCTGTCAGTTTACCCGCAAGTTTAATATTGTGTCCGCCACGTCCGATAGCCAGGGAAACCTGATCTGGTTTCAAGTATACCGAAGCATGCTTGGTCACATCATCCAATTTAATGGAAGTGATTTTTGCCGGGCTCAATGCTCTGGTAATGTATAATGAAATATTATTGGTGAAGTTGATCACGTCAATATTTTCATTTTTCAGTTCTCTCACAATACCGTGAATACGTGAACCTTTCATACCCACACAAGCACCAACCGGATCAATTCTGTCATCGTAAGATTCAACTGCAACCTTGGCACGCTCTCCTGGTTCACGAACAATTTTCTTAATGGTGATCAAACCATCAAAGATCTCAGGAACCTCAATTTCAAACAAACGCTGTAAAAATTCAGGAGCGATCCTTGAAATAATGATCTTTGGTGTACTGTTGATCATATCCACTTTAGAGATCACCGCACGAACAGTATCTCCTTTTTTGAAATAATCCGCAGGGATTTGCTCTGTTTTAGGCATCAATAATTCATTGCCTTCATCATCAAGCACCAAAGTTTCTTTTTTCCAAACCTGGTAAACCTCTCCGGTTACGATTTCACCAACGCGGTCTTTATATTTTTTAAATATTTCGTCTTTCTCAAGCTCCAGAACTTTAGAAACCAGGGTTTGACGTGCAGCCAAAATAGCCCTTCTTCCAAAGCTTTCTAAAGTGATCTGCTCAATGTAGTCGTCTCCAACTTCCATATCCGGATCAATTTGTTTAACCTCTGCCAGTTCAATTTCCAGATCATCATCCTCAGAAAAGCCATCTTCCATGACCTTCCTGGTGCGCCAGATCTCTAAATCCCCGTTATCAGGGTTAACAATTACATCACAATTCTCATCCGTACCATATTTTTTCCGCAACATACTACGAAACACCTCTTCCAGCACACTAATCACTGTTGGGCGGTCGATGTTCTTGAAGTCCTTAAACTCCTGGAATGAATCGATTAAATTAATATTGCTCATTTTTATTTAAATGAAATTAAAACCTTTACTTCTGTTATATTCTCCAGTCCTATAGTGTTTTCCACCAGTTGAACCTTTTTTCCTTTTTCTTTGACCTTTTCCTCAATCGTAAGACTGTTCTCCCCAACTGAAAGCAATTTACCTTCTTTCTTATCTCCTCCTGCCAGTTTCACACTCAGGTCACGGCCAATATTTTTATGATACTGCCTTGTCAGTTTCAATGCTTCACCAACACCGGGAGAAGATACCTCCAGGTTATAAGCCTGTTCAATCGCATTTTCTTCTTCCAGATGAAAACCAACATGTCTGCTGATTGCAGCGCAATCCTGGATACTTATGCCTTCATCACCGTCAACCTGAATAATAAGCTTATTGTTTGGAAGCATTTTAACCTCCACCAAAAACAATTCCGGCCTGTCCGCAATTTTTTCCTCAACCAGTTCTTTTACTCTCTTTTCAACCTGCATAACCAATTTGCTAAAATAGAAAAGAGGGGACTCCTGCCCCCTCTTACCCTTTATATCAGCGCAAAGATAAGAATATTTTTTTTATCATTATACAATAATTGATCTTATATTGAATTTTTATTTGTATTAATGCCCCGAAAGTCTGAATTCTTTTTGCCACCACACCGTCCCTGCTCCCAAAAGTCTGCTCATTTACCCCCAGACAGCAACGCTTAAGTAATCGTGGTGTCTATTCATTTCGTATGACTGCGCCTTGAGTGCGCAATGAGTGCGCCATGAGTGCGCCTTTTTTCTATAAAAAGGCGCACTCATGGCGCATGTACAATCCAGTCACAGCCCATTCATCTGCAATGAAGACCAGTCCATCGCCTAACGGCTCAGCACTTTTTGCACTGGCTTTAACTTATAATTCATCTGGCCTTTGAGCATGGCACCAGCGTTGGCAAACTGGCTGTTTAAATAAGTAAGCACCAAATAATCTCTTCCTTTAACAAAGGGGCTTTCCGGTTTGAAAATGACTACACTGTCCTGAACAGAAATCAAGCCTTTTACTGGCTGCTCCACAACACTGGTGTCTCGCTCAGAAGGCGTTTGCAACACAGAAAGCAGGCTATAAACAAGAGAATCCTGAGCCGGACTGTTTTTTAATTGCGCTAAGCCTGCGGCACTTATCCCTGAAATCACCACGGCATTACTGTCTGAGGAAAAAGAGATCAAAACTGGCTTATTATTTGCAGTCGAACATCCAATAAACAAACAAAAAAAGCAGACCATTCCTGCTAATTGGATTATGCGTATAAACATGTTACTAAATTAAACATTATGAGGCTTATTATCGAAATTTTATTGATGGGGCTCGCTGTACTCATCGGGGCTTACATCGTACCGGGAGTACATGTAGACGGCTTCGGAAGCGCTATTATTGCGGCTGTTCTGATCGCACTGGCCAATGCAACCGTTGGGCTTATTTTAAGGGTGATGACATTCCCCCTGAATTTCCTTACTCTTGGCCTGGTTTCTTTCATCATCAGCGTATTGATGATCATGCTGGTTTCTCACTTTATGAGCAGCTTCCACACCTCCGGCTTTTTAGCATCAGCGATACTGGCCATCGTACTGGCCATTATCAAAGGAATTTTCGGCAGTTTTTCCGAGGATTAAAACAAAAAACGCAGCGATCAGGGTCGCTGCGTTTTTTTTTATTTATAAAGTTCTATTTAAGTATATCTCTGGAAATAACCACTTTCTGAATCTCAGAAGTTCCCTCATAGATCTGGGTAATCTTTGCATCCCTCATCAGTCTTTCCACATGGTATTCTTTTACAAAACCATAACCTCCATGAATCTGTACCGCTTCTACGGTCACATCCATCGCCACTTTCGATGCATAGAGTTTAGCCATAGAACCAGCCAGTGTATAAGATTGCCCCTGGTCTTTTAACCAGGCCGCTTTATACACCAATAATCTTGCAGCCTCAATTTGTGTAGCCATATCCGCCAGTTTAAAGGCAATGGCCTGATGATCTGAAATTGGTTTTCCAAAAGCCTTACGTTCTTTTGAATAAGCCAGGGCAAGCTCATAAGCACCCGCGGCTATACCCAGTGCCTGCGCGGCAATACCGATACGGCCGCCTTCCAGAGTTTTCATTGCAAATTTAAACCCAAAGCCATCTTCACCAATCCTGTTTTCCTTAGGCACTTTTACATCATTGAACATCAATGAATGCGTATCGGACCCCCGGATACCCAGTTTATTTTCCTTTGGACCAACGGTAAAGCCTTCCATTCCTTTTTCAACGATGAAAGCATTGATCCCTTTATGTTTTAATTCACGATGTGTTTGTGCAATCACAAGATAAGTAGAGGCTGTACCACCATTGGTGATCCAGTTCTTTGTGCCGTTCAGCACATAATGATCTCCTTTGTCCTCAGCAGTTGTCTGCTGCGATGTCGCATCAGAACCCGCTTCCGGTTCCGATAAACAGAAAGCACCAATCTCTCTCCCCGATGCCAATGGTTTTAAATATTTTTCCTTTTGATATTCAGAGCCATAGGCCTCCAGCCCGTAACACACCAAAGAATTGTTCACAGAAACCACCACCGATGCAGAAGCATCAATTTTGGAAAGTTCCTCCATTACAAGAACATAAGACAAGGCATCGAGTCCGCTTCCTTCATATTTTTCGGATACCATCATACCCAAAAACCCCAGCTCACCTAGTTTTTTGACCTGTTCTGCCGGAAACTTCTGATGTTCGTCACGCTCAATAACCCCAGGCTTTAATTCAGTCTGCGCAAAGTCGCGCGCAGCCTGCTGGATCATTAATTGTTCTTCACTTAATTGAAATAGCATAATTTTTATATTTAGAAAAACACATTTTGCCAAATTTAGTTATTTCCAAACCAATATACTATGGCAGCATAGCATTTTATTAAATTCACAAAAATCCTGCTGTTTACTTAAGAAGATGGTTGTTATCGTCGGGGAATACGAGTATAGGATGATATTTTTTTGCCTCTTCTACTGGAAGTGAACCATAGGACATGATGATCAGGATATCGCCAACCTGAACCTTTCTTGCCGTTGCACCGTTCAGGCAAACCGTTCCGGTACCCCGCTCTCCTTTGATCACATAGGTTTCAAAGCGCTCGCCATTGTTGTTGTTCACAATCTGAACTTTCTCATTGGCAATAATTTGTGCTGCATCCATCAGATCTTCATCAATGGTAATGCTGCCAACATAATTCAATTCTGCCTGTGTTACTTTAACACGGTGTATTTTCGATTTTAAGATCTCGATAATCATGGTACAAAGTTAGTTAAACTTAAAGGGAATTCTACAACTTGTTTTGTTAGCTGAGTAACACATTATCAATCAAACGTGTCTCACCAACCTTGGCAGCTACAAGTGCAACCAGGTTTTTCACCTGCTTATCTGACTCAGGAAGAAGGGTTTCTCCATTTGCAATGGTAAAATAGTCCAGCACGACACCTGGTGTGCTGTCGATCATCTTCTTTGCAACAGCCAGCAATTCTGCCACAGGTTCTGCTGCAAAATGTTCCTTAACATAATAAAGTGCTTTGCTTAAAACCAGCGCATGCTGCCTGTCTTCTGCCGAAAGATGGATGTTCCTGGAGCTCATGGCCAGCCCATCCTCTTCCCTGATGATAGGACAAGTGATGATCTGTACCGGAAGCTTAAAATAACGCACCATATTTTCGATCATCAGCACCTGCTGAAAATCTTTCTGTCCAAAAAAAGCGAGATCTGGGTTTACCGCATCAAACAACTTCTTTACAATTTGGGTAACCCCCTGGTAATGGCCCTTTCTGAATTCTCCCTCCAGCAGAAATTCTGCATTTCCAAGATCAATATGCCAGTTTTCCCTAACGGGATACATTTCCTTAACAGACGGCATAAACACAACATCACATCCGGCATCTTCCAGCATCTTGATATCATGTTCCAGTGGCCGTGGATATTTTTCCAGATCCTTCGGATCTGTAAACTGTGTAGGGTTTACAAAAATGCTGCAAACCACAATGTCGGCCTGCTGCTTAGCCAGATCAATAAGGGAGACATGCCCCTTATGAAGGGCGCCCATGGTTGGAACCAGGGCTATTCTTTTCTGAGCAGTCTTTAGCGGCTCGAGCAGCGTTTTTAACGCCGCAATGGTATTTATGAGTTTCAAACCTATCTTTAGAGTTTCAGGTGCCAAAGTTGGTTATTTATCTATTCTTAACAAAACATCTTGCGTAACAACTTGATAAATATTATTATTTTGATTACCTTTGCCCCTTGATTATCTTTTCTTTAACATAAATTTCATTCACGAATATGGAGATGGCAAAAACGAAGCTACTGATTGTTACACACGAGATGTCGCCTTTCCTCGAACTCACTAAAATTTCAGAAATCACCCGTCAATTACCTCAGGCAATGCAGGAAAAAGGATTTGAGATCCGGATTCTGATGCCAAGGTTTGGGAACATTAATGAAAGAAGAAACAGATTACATGAGGTGATTCGTTTATCAGGTATGAACATCATTATTGACGATAATGACAATCCACTGATTATTAAGGTTGCCTCTATCCCTGCTGCGCGCATGCAGGTGTATTTCCTTGATAATGAAGATTATTTTCAGCGAAAATATGTTTTCAGGGACAAAGAGAACAAATTCTATGCAGACAATGATGAAAGAACAATCTTCTTTTGCAAAGGTGCACTGGAAACCGTAAAGAAATTAGGCTGGGCACCGGATATTGTACACTGCCATGGCTGGATGACCGCTTTGGTGCCGGCATATATTAAAACGACTTACAAAAACGACCCTACATTCAAAAATGCTAAAGTCGTGTATTCCATATATGAGAACTGTTTCAAAGAAACATTAAACGCCGACCTTTACAAAAAGGCCGTAATGAATTCAATGACTGAAGAAGACACTAAAGTTTTTGAAAAGGCAGATTGTAATGCACTGCACAAAGGCGCTGTTTCTTATTCAGATGCCGTTGTACTGGCCGATGAAAATCTTGACGCAGATGTGTTAAAATTTGTTAAAGATTCTAATAAACCAACTTTAGCTTATAATTTAACCGAAAATTTCGACAATTTCTATTCACTTTATGAGGAGATTTCGGATGAAGAAATGGTTTCAATAGCATAAACACGGTATTATCAATTTAAATATGAAATTTTCAAAACTAGACTTATTGACCCTGTTGATAAGTCTTTTTATTTTTAGCTCCTGTAATAAGTCCAACACTTTGGGCCTGGACCTTGATCCAAACAATGCAATACAGGGCAACCTTGTAGATACTTTAACCATTTCCACCAGGACGGTAACCGATGATCCGCTAACCACCTATCTGGGTACCAGCGGAAGCAATCCGACACGTTATCCCCTGGGCTTTCTGAAAGATCCTGATTTTGGAACTTCGCAGGCCAGCCTGGCATTGAGTGTAAGTACTCCGGGAAATACCTCCTATACTTTCGGAACAAATCCGGTGATCGATTCGGCAGTTCTGGTATTGCCTTATTCTACCCAGTTCTACGGAGATACCACAAGTTCTGTGTATACGGTAAATGTACATCAGCTCAAAAGCAATATGGACAATGAGACTTCATTTGTGAGCAACAGGGAGTGGAAATATGATCCTGCCGTTTATGGAACGTATTCTGCAAAAATAAAACCAACTACGCCGTTTAAAATCACCAGCATTGTTACCGGCGCCAAGGATACTTTAAAATCTGTTGTACCTCAAATGAGGATCAAACTGAGCAATTCATTTATTCAGCAAAATATAGCCAACCTGAGTACAGCCCAATTATTAAACAGACCAAGTTTTACGGATGTTTTCAAAGGACTCTATTTAACTGCTTCCACCACTGGCACAGGGGGCATTATGTTCATGAACTTTGCCTCCAACTCAAAACTTGAAGTTTATTACAAAAGGCAGAACGCTACAACTACGACAGCGATTGATACCGTATATGCAGAATTTGCTGTAGGTACAACATCCGGACCTGTTGCAGCTAAAGTTGACCATACCTGGAGTACAGGTGTGCAGGCACAACTTGATGCGCCAAAACAGCAATTCGCAACGACTTATCTGCAGCCACTTGCCGGCTTAAGGACTAAGGTCAGCTTTCCGTCGCTTAAAAATTTATTGAAGACCATTGGCGGAAGGATCGTTATCAATAAAGCAGAATTACTTGTTGATGTAAGTAATGGTACAGATGCTGTTTTTCCAGCACTACAAAACCTGACGCTGTACAGATTAGACATTGCAGGACAGAGAAGTTACCTTCCAGACAATACCGCTGGTTTAAGTTCAGGGGTTGATCCAAGGGCTGCCGCTCAGTTTTTCAGCTACGATACTTCTAAGAAACAGTATAAATTTATTCTTACTGCCTATCTGCAAGATATACTGGACGGAAAAACAATGGACTACGGAACCTATATTGCACCAACAGCACCGGAATACAGCATTGGTTCTTCTGTGAGTATTGCCAACAGATCCATTATTGGTTCATTTCAAAACTCAACCAACAGGGTCAAGTTGAATATTTACTACACCAAGATCAATTAAGATTTAAGATATCATAAAAAAAGCCCTGCTTGGATCAAGCAGGGCTTTTTTTATGATATCTTATTCTTCTTAAAAAGGCAAATCACCGGAAACACCGTCTACATCCAGGAAATCATCCTCATGCTTTGGCGCCGAAATAGTCTGACCAGGACTAACCGGAGCAGCTTCAAAATCACTCTTTCTTCCTAATATGGTAAAGTTTTCTGCCACCACTTCAGTTACATATTTCTTAATTTTCTCCCGGTCTTCAAAGGAACGTGTACGAAGCTTACCTTCAATATAGACCAATTTCCCTTTTTGCAAATATTTCGAAGCCACTTCCGCTAAGCCTCTCCACAAAACAATATTATGCCATTCAGTCTGCTCAACTCGTTTACCATCTTTATTATAGGTTTCTGAGGTAGCCAGCGGAAAGCTTGCAACAGTTACACCTCCTTCTAAATGCCGGACTTCAGGATCTTTACCTAAATGTCCGACTAAAATTACTTTATTGATACCTGACATGTGCTTATATTATTTGGTTAAATGGGCATTTATAAAACTGCTGATTACTTTGGGCTGGGGCAAATCGTCCAATTCCGCTCTTCCCACCCACTTTATATCTGTATTACCCTTAAAGTTAATGATATAATTATCTAAAGCAAAAAATTGAACATATATAATTTGGTGTGTTAAGACATGCTTCATTTGCATGACTGGATGTATAATCACATCCTTTCCGTATTCATCACGAATGCGTTCATAAAGTTCCAGATTAAATATACCCGCTTCTTCTTCAGTCTCCATCAGCGGAAAATCATATAAATGCTGCCATATATCCCCCGGATTTCTTCTTCTGATCAGGATATCGGCTCCATTTTGCAGGATCATGTAATTAAAATAGCGGTTGCGTTTCACCAGCTTTTTCAGTTTTACAGGAAGTGCCCCCACCTCTTTTTGCCGAAAGGCATAACAATCCAGCTGCAATGGGCAGACCGAACAATCGGGAGATTTAGGCTTGCATTGCAAGGCACCAAATTCCATAATGGCCTGATTGTACACCATAGGATCCTGACCACTCATCATGGACTGGGCAAGTTCAGAAAACTGCTTTTTCCCCTCGGTACTGTTGATTGGTGTGCTGATCCCGAAATACCTGGCCAGTACCCTAAAAACATTGCCATCCAGCACAGCCTTTGCTTCTCCCGAAGAAAAAGAAGAGATGGCAGCTGCCGTGTACTCGCCAATTCCCTTCAGCCGGATCAGCTTATCGTAACTGACCGGAAAAACACCATTGTACAATTCCTCAATTTGCCGCGCTGTGTGCAACATATTTCTCCCCCGGGAGTAATAACCCAGGCCCTGCCATAATTTAAGCACCTGGGTTTCCGTAGCCCCGGCAAAATGGCTTACTGTTGGATACTCCTGAAGGAACCTGTTAAAGTAGGGCAATCCTTGTTCTACTCTGGTCTGTTGTAAAATGATCTCGGACAGCCAGATCACATAAGCATCCCTGGTATTTCGCCAGGGGAGGTCCCTTTTATGAATATGATACCAGTTGGTTATTTCTTTCTGAAAGTGCATAAGGGTCAAAAATACATTGTCTTCCTGGTCTTTTTATGAGAATATTCTCGTTTTAGTACTTTTATTTCATCGGTTTAACTCGAGTTTGCATCCTTGCAGATCTTTTTTTTATTCTGCCGGAAGCCTGGCAAAACTTTATTCAGGACTGCATTTAAACGATAATCTTACCGCGTTTTTACAAAACTTGCAATTCTCTGATCAAACAAGAAGCAAATAAATTATCTTTTATTTTCCTATCTCATTAAAAAGCAATACTTTTGCAACCCCAAAACACTTATAATATTTAACACACAATAATTTAATAATAGAAAATATGACTAAGGCAGATATTATTTCAGAGATATCAACAAAGACAGGAATTGAAAAGGTAGATGTGCAAGAAACCGTAGAAGCATTTTTCAAAGTGATCAAGAACAGCATGATTGGCGGAGAGAATGTATATGTAAGAGGTTTTGGAAGTTTTGTTGTAAAAAAGAGAGCACAAAAAACTGCAAGAAACATATCTAAAAATACGGCAATCATCATTCCTGAGCATTTTGTACCTAGCTTTAAACCAGCAAAAGTGTTTGTGGACAAAGTGAAAAACAACTCTAAAAAAATCAGCGTAGAGGCCTAATCGTATGACAAGCAATATCCGCACTAAACAATTGTTAATCGTTGGGGCAGTAGCCCTGCTGATTGCCTTTTTGTTTACGCGGGATATTAAAGGTCTGGTTAAGCCAAAACAGGAGACCACAGGGACTCCGGCTGCCGGTCAGCTGACCGCTAATACAGCTGCTCAAAACATTAATTTACAGGAAGTATCTGCAGCAGGTAAGAATGTAATTAATGCCAGTTTAGCTGCAGAGATCACCACACTGGAGAATACTTACAAGAGTACCTCCGGTGCGGACCAGATCAAAGCAGCACAACTTCTTGCCCAGAAATGGGATGATGTTGAGCAAACTGTTCCAAGTGCGCTGTATCTGGAGATTGTGGCCAGTAAAGAAAAAACCCTGAACAACTGGCTCAATGCAGGCGGAAGGCTGATGAAAGCTTTTGATACCACACAGGACAGCATTATGCAACCTGCGTTGTTACAAAAAGCAAATACAGCCTACACCAACGCAATGGCCATTGATTCTAACAGCGCTGAAGCGAAAACAGGATTAGGAATTACCATCGTTAACGGAATGGGGATGCCTATGAAAGGAATAGCCATGCTGCTGGATGTGGTTAAAAAAGATCCGAAAAATTTAAAAGCGCAAATGAGCTTAGGTACATTTGCCATCAAGTCCGGTCAGTTTGACAAAGCTATTGTTCGCTTTACTGATATCATAGCTCAGAAACCTTCTCCGGATGCTTATTTCTATCTGGCTACGGCCTATGAGAATTTAGGCAAAAACAAAGAAGCTGTTGAGGCTTATTTGAAGAGTAAAAAACTAGCAGCAAATCCAACTTTATCTAAATTCATTGATAAAAGAGTGGCTGAGCTTAGTAAATAAGAATTAATAAACAGATTTATAAAAATATTAAAATTTCAACATTATGCCGAGTGGTAAAAAAAGAAAAAGACATAAAATGGCGACGCACAAACGTAAAAAACGTTTAAGAAAAAACAGACATAAGAAAAAATAGTTTTTCTTAATGTAACTGTAAACAAGGAAATATACGTTGAATATTCGGCGTATATTTCCTTGTTTATGGTGTTTTTTATTTGAGTCCATGTGTTAATAAGGTACTATTGTGCCTTAAAATCTATAGCTTTTGGTAAAAGAATTAATTATCGATTCATCTCCTACGGGAGTAACCATAGCTTTAATTGAAGACAAACAACTTGTAGAACTTCATAAAGAACACATCAACAACAACTATGCTGTTGGCGACATCTATTTAGGCCGTATAAAGAAAATTATGCCGGGCCTTAATGCTGCGTTCGTTGATGTGGGTTATGAGAAAGATGCGTTCCTGCATTATTTTGATCTGGGTCCGCAAGTACAATCTTTAATAAAGCTTACAAAAATTAAGCGTAATGGCTCTGTTAATGGAACGTTATTAGATAACTTTAAACTGGAGGCCGATATTAATAAGGCTGGAAAGATATCTGAAGTAGTTTCCAAAAACATGGTTGTACCTGTTCAAATAGCTAAAGAGCCTATTTCGACCAAAGGTCCGCGCTTAAGTTCTGACCTCTCTATAGCGGGTCGCTATATCGTATTGGTCCCCTTTTCCAATGTTATTTCCATTTCCAAAAAGATCAAGAGTAATACGGAACGTAATCGTCTGAAGAAGATTATTGAAAGTATTAAGCCGAAAAACTTTGGAGTAATCATCAGAACTGTTTCTGAAGGAAAAGGTGTTGCAGAACTACAAAAAGATCTCCTGGATTCTGTAGCCAAATGGGAGAACTTCATTAAGAAGTTACCTGATGCAGAACCCTCTAAACGTGTTTGGGGAGAAATGGACCGCACGTCTACGCTGATCCGTGATATCCTGAGTACAGACTTCACCAATGTTTATGTAAATGATCACGGTGTGTTTGAGGACATTCGCTCTTATGTTCATGAAATTTCTCCCGAAATGGAGAAGATTGTAAAGCATTATAAGCAGAAGGAACCGATATTTGAGCATTTTGGTCTGGACAAACAGATTAAGAATGGTTTTGGTAAAACGGTAAACCTGGCAGGTGGTGCTTACCTGGTAGTAGAACATACAGAAGCACTTCATGTTATTGACGTGAATAGCGGCAACAGAACCGCAAGCAAGGAAAACCAGGAAGAAAATGCGCTTCAGGTAAACAAAGAGGCCGCAAAAGAAATTGCACGCCAGCTCAGGCTGCGTGATATGGGTGGTATCGTGGTGATCGATTTTATCGATATGCACAAGCCTGCCAACCGTAAGATATTGTTCGATTATTTACGCGAGCTCATGCAGCTGGACCGTGCCAAGCACACCATTCTGCCTCCAAGTAAATTTGGACTGGTACAGATCACGCGCCAGCGTGTAAGACCGGAAATGAATATTGTAACGAGTGAGAAATGCCCTACCTGTGATGGTACCGGCGAGATCAAAGCCAGTATCGTTCTGATGGACGATATCGAAAACAACCTGACTTACATTTTGCAGGAGCAGAATGAAAAGAATGTTACCCTTTGTGTCCACCCTTACATTGAGGCCTTCATTAAAAAAGGATTCATCTCCCTGCAGTGGAAATGGTTCTTCAAATTTGGCCAGCGAATAAAAATTAAGGCTGTACCATCGTACAACCTGACAGAGTTTCATTTTCTGTCCTCAAAAGACGAGGAAATAAAATTGTAAGCCTGATTGAAAGCATTGAATAAGCCTGATTTCTTTAAGATCTCAGGCTTATTTATTTAAAACCCTTCCCTCTGTCAATTTGCATTTTAATAGTCATTGCTAAACAATTAAAGGTAAATTAGTCCTCTAAAATTCATTAAAATTGGCCAAAACGAAATCAGCATATTTTTGCCAGAACTGCGGATATGAATCTGCAAAATGGCTGGGTAAATGCCCTTCCTGTAATCAATGGAATACCTTTGTAGAGGAAGTGGTGGAAAAAAGTGCCCCAAATGTTCCTGCCTGGAAAACCTCTTCAGGAAGCCAGCGTTCCAATAAGCCCAGCAAGGTAGAACATATAGAATCTTCCACAGAAAAAAGGATCTTAACCGGAGACCAGGAACTGGACCGCGTGCTTGGCGGAGGACTGGTTACCGGCTCTGTAACCCTTATTGGGGGCGAGCCTGGCATTGGTAAATCCACCCTCATGCTGCAACTGGCTTTAAACATCCAGAACAAGCGCATTTTATACATCTCGGGAGAAGAAAGTGAACAGCAAATCAAAATGCGTGCAGAGCGCATCACTTTAACACCTAAAGCAGATTGCTATATCCTCACAGAAACCTCTACCCAGAACATTTTTAAACAAATAGAGCAACTGGAGCCCCATATTGTGATTGTGGATTCTATACAGACGCTACACTCTGCCCATATAGAATCTACTCCCGGAAGTGTATCCCAAGTGCGGGAATGCACCGCAGAGCTTCTCCGTTTTGCCAAAGAAACCGATACCCCGGTTTTCCTGATTGGGCACATTACCAAAGACGGCGCTATTGCAGGGCCAAAGATCCTGGAACACATGGTGGACACCGTTTTACAGTTTGAAGGCGACAGACATCATATTTACAGAATACTGCGCTCCATCAAAAACAGATTTGGTGCAGCAGCAGAAATGGGCATTTATGCCATGAACAGCAGCGGCCTGAGAGAAGTGACCAATCCCTCCGAAATTTTATTGTCGCAACGTGACGAAGAATTAAGCGGCATTGCCATTTCAGCCACTTTAGAAGGCGCCAGACCGATGCTGATCGAAACACAGGCTTTGGTTAGCATTGCGGCTTATGGAACGCCTCAGCGCTCTGCAACAGGCTTTGATACCAGAAGAATGAACATGCTATTGGCTGTGCTGGAGAAAAGATGCGGGTTCCGCCTCAGTACGCGCGATGTTTTTTTAAATCTTGCGGGTGGGATTAAAGTAGAAGATCCGGCTATAGACCTGGCCATATTGGCCGCCATCATTTCTTCCCATGAGGATATTTCCATTTCTTCCAAAACCTGTTTTGCGGCAGAAGTCGGGCTTTCCGGTGAGATCAGAGCGGTGAACAGAATCGAACAACGCATTTCAGAAGCAGATAAACTGGGCTTTGACCGGATCTTTGTTTCTAAATATAACCTGAAAGGTCTTTCGCAGGAAAAGTATAAAATAGAGATCATGGGCGTGGGTAAAATAGAAGACGTTTTTTCCGCATTGTTTGGATAGCCGGGAAAACTGTGGCGCTGAAATTTTACTTTAAAATTCCCCGGTTGGGGAATAAGATACCCGGCTAAAAAATACATACAGAATAATATTTCGATTCGAAAACACACTCAGGGGTTGTACAGAGAGGAAAATGAGCGATACACTGATACTGGTACAGCCTTTGCCTTAGATAAAACAGTTCTGATCCAGCAATGGGTTTTAACGTAACAATAGGGATGATTATCCTCGTTATCGTAAGATAGCGAGGATTTTTTATTTACCCCCCGGAAATTCAGAGCATAAAAAAAGTCCCTTTCGGGACTTTATATGAGGATTGTTCTTACTTACTGAGATACATAGACTTGTCCTTGTACAGCTTTCTGAAATATGGATCTTCAAGATCTTTGATGAAACGGATAGATTCACCTGTTGATTTCATTTCCGGACCCAGTTCTTTTGGAACTTCAGGGAATTTATCATAAGAGAATACCGGCTCCTTTATCGCGTAACCTTGCAGTTTACGCTCTATATTAAAGTCTTTAAGTTTATTTACGCCCAGCATGATCTTAGCAGCAATGTTAATGTAAGGTACATCATATGCCTTCGCAATGAAAGGTACTGTACGTGAAGCTCTTGGATTCGCCTCAATCACATATACTTTTTCATCTTTTACCGCGAACTGGATATTCAGCAAACCAATCACATTTAATGCTCTTGCAATCTTTTTAGAATAGGTTTCCATATCCGAGATCACCTGATCAGACAAACTGAAGGGCGGCAGCACCGCACTGGAATCACCAGAGTGAATCCCCGCAGGCTCAATATGCTCCATTAAACCCACGATATGTACATCCTCTCCATCACAGATAGAATCAGATTCCGTTTCTTCTGCCCTGTCCAGGAAGTGATCGATCAGTACCCTGTTGCCAGGCAGATCACCTAAAAGTTTAACCACTGCTTTTTCCAGGTCTTCATCATTGATCACAATGCTCATGCCCTGGCCACCCAGTACATAACTTGGACGAACCAGTACAGGATATCCAACCTCATTGGCCACTACGATTGCTTCCTCTGCATTTTCCGCTACCCCATATTTAGGATAAGGGATCTCCAGCTCTTTTAAAAGATCAGAGAAACGTCCGCGGTCTTCAGCAACGTCCATGTCATTATAAGAAGTTCCGATGATCTTAATGCCTTTTTCATGCAGTTTTTCTGCCATTTTAAGGGCAGTCTGACCACCAAGCTGTACAATCACACCTTCTGGTTTCTCCAGTTCAATGATTTCACGTACATGTTCCCAGAACACCGGTTCAAAGTAAAGCTTATTTGCCATGTTGAAATCTGTAGAAACCGTTTCAGGATTACAGTTCACCATGATGGCTTCAAAGCCGCTTTCTTTAGCGGCCAGTAGTCCGTGTACACAAGAGTAATCGAATTCAATACCCTGACCGATACGGTTCGGGCCTGATCCGAGAACAATGATTTTTTTCCTGTCGGAAGAGACCGATTCGTTCTCTTCTTCAAAGGTGGAGTAGTAATATGGTGTCTGTGCCGCAAACTCAGCAGCGCAGGTATCTACCATTTTATAAACCCTTCTGATGCCCAGCGATGTTCTGCGGTCATACACTTCATCTTCCGTTACATTGCCCAGCAAATAAGCAATCTGAATATCAGAGAAACCTTTTTGTTTCAGGGTGAAGAAAAAGTCTTTTGGTATATTATTCAGAGAATATCTTTTCAGTTCTGTTTCCAGATGTACCAGATCCTGGATCTGCGCAAGGAACCATTTATCAATGCGGGTTACTTTACGGATAGATTCCAAAGGTACACCCATACTCATCGCATCCTTGATCAGGAACAACCTGTTCCAGCTTGGATGCTCCAGTCCGTACATGATCTCGTCAATACTGCGGTTGTGTCTGCCGTCTGCACCCAGTCCTGCTCTGCCAATCTCCAAACTCTGACAAGCTTTTTGCAAAGCTTCGATAAAACTGCGGCCGATGCCCATCACCTCTCCTACAGATTTCATCTGCAATCCAAGCTCCATGTTGGCCCCTTTGAATTTATCAAAGTTCCAGCGCGGGATCTTTACGATCACATAATCCAGAGTAGGTTCAAAATATGCTGAGGTCGTTTTCGTGATCTGGTTCTCAATCTCGTCCAGATTATAACCTATAGCCAGTTTAGAAGCTATTTTTGCAATCGGATAACCTGTCGCTTTACTGGCCAGTGCAGATGAACGGGATACCCTTGGATTAATCTCGATCGCAATGATTTCGTCGTTGTCCGGATTTACAGAAAACTGAACGTTACATCCGCCTGCAAAATTACCGATGGCGCGCATCATTTTGATGGCCTGGTTACGCATATCCTGGTAACAACGGTCAGACAGGGTCATTGCCGGTGCTACAGTGATGGAATCTCCTGTGTGGATACCCATTGGATCAAAGTTTTCGATAGAACAGATAATGATCACATTGTCATTACTGTCTCTCAATAACTCCAGCTCATATTCTTTCCAGCCCAGAACGGCCTGCTCTACCAATACCTCATGGGTTGGTGAAGCCTCCAGCCCGCGCTTTAAAGCCGCGTCAAATTCTTCTTTTTTGTGGACAAATCCGCCGCCTGATCCACCTAAGGTGTAAGATGGACGAATCACCAGAGGATAGCCGATTTCCTGCGCAGCTTCCTTACCTTCGAGGAAGGAATTGGCGATCCGGGAATTGGCTACACCAACACCTATATCGACCATAAGCTGTCTGAAGGCTTCTCTGTTTTCTGTTTTTTCTATAGCGGCCACATCAACCCCTATAACTTTAACGCCGTGTTTTTCCCAGATGCCACGTTCTTCAGCTTCTTTACAAAGGTTCAGTGCAGTTTGCCCTCCCATGGTTGGCAATACAGCATCAATCTTTTGCTCTATCAGAATCTCTTCTATAGAATCTACTGTTAACGGACGCAGGTAAACATGGTCTGCAATAACCTTATCGGTCATAATCGTAGCCGGATTGGAGTTTATAATAGAAACTTCAATTCCTTCTTCTTTTAATGAAAGGGCTGCTTGGGATCCTGAATAATCAAATTCACAGGCTTGGCCAATAATAATTGGTCCGGATCCGATAATCAATACTGAACGTATGGAGGTGTCTCTTGGCATATTGGCTTTAAAATTTTGCGCTCGAGATTTTCTATGCTACAAGAAAGATCCCGACTGTTCTGTCGGGATGCAAAGATACACTTTTAGGCACTATAACGTATAGGTTTTTTCAAAAAAAGCTATGAGGCAAAACACGCCGTCTGCAGGCCACTATTGCAGCAGCTGAATCTGTCCTACATCAGTTATAGCGCTGTCTATCACAGGTACCTCGGCAACCGTGAAATCTTTATAGGGCATCTGCGCTTTGATGAGCAACTTATACGTGCCGGCCTTTATATTGTCAACCTTAAAATTTCCGGCCTGAGGCTGGATCTTTAAGGTATCTGTTCCCAGGATAAGGAGCACCTGCTGTATCCCTTCTGCCGGGCTGATCTTTCCCTGTACACCACTTTTTCTGATCAGTGTAAAAGAAAACAAGAGGCTAAGCAGGATCAAAGCTACAGGTGTTACAAATTTTATAGACTTCATGACGCAAGTATTTAAGCTAAAGATGAACATTACACTCCATATAGCAAATAAAAACAAAAATTGTTTTAGTCCGGGAACAAGAAGTCATCAAAGCGTCACGAAATAACCTGGCCGTAAAATCTGGGTACTAGACCGGAACAATTGCCGTTTTCCATATAGTTGTTTGCAAAAACAGCACAAAAACATCCTCAGCAATATATTGCAACGAGGGTATTCTTCATAAATAGTTTGTTTGGTTTATTATCCGGCCGGGAAGGATTCCCGGCCGGATTTTTTTTACGGTCAGGGTTAGCTACATTTGGCCCATGCTTCTTTTAGACATTCCATTTCTTCAATCTCTGATCAATCAGTTTCAGCAAACCAGCCTGCTGGAGTGGGTAGGGACCATCAGCGGATTTATCTGCATTTACCTTGCTGCAAAAGAGAACATCTGGAACTGGCCGGTTTCCATCGTTAGCGTTCTGGCCTACAGTATTGTTTTTTATGAAAGCAAACTCTACGGCGATACGGTATTGCAATTTTATTTTCTGTCCACTGCTTTTTACGGCTGGTATTACTGGCTTAAGAAGAAAACCGCTAAAGAAAAGCCCATAGAGCGCATCAGCGGAAAACAATGGTTTTATATCGTAGGAGGCGTTCTTGTCCTGACCGTACTGCTGGGCCTTTTCCTCAGTAAATATACCGATACCGATGTTCCTTACATTGACGGCTTCTGTACGGCCATGAGTTTCGTGGCACAATTGCTCATGACCCGAAAAATCCTTCAAAACTGGCTATTGTGGATCGTTGTGGATATTTGTTATGTACCCCTTTACATCCATAAACACCTCTCTCTTACAGCAATTCTCTATTTTGTATTAATTATCCTGGCCATTATTGGCTATTTAGACTGGAGGAAAACCTACCGTGAGCAAATCAATTAAAAAAATCGCTGTTGTCGGACCGGAAAGCACCGGAAAATCGACCATCACCCAGCAACTCGCCAGGCATTATCGGACGGCCTGGGTTGCAGAATATGCCCGCTATTATTGTGCCGCACTAACAGAGCCCTGTACCCTTCAGGATGAGATCAATATGTTCCATGGTCAGGTTGCCCTGGAAGAATCTGTTCTGGCCACTGCCGAAAAAGACTTTATTTTTTGTGATACCACTTTTCTGACGGTTAAGATCTGGAGTGATGAAATGATGGGAGAAACACCACAGATTGTATTAGACGCCCTGCCACAACGTCCCTACGATCTGTACCTGCTCATGGACATTGACCTACCCTGGCAGGAAGACCCCCTGAGAGATTTTCCGCACCTCCGCGAGCACTTTATGCAGATCTGGCATAAAGAACTTCAGGCGCTGAATGCCAACTATACCATCATCAGTGGCGTGGAAGACCGCTTCGAAAATGCATTGAAAGCAGTTGATCACTTCCTTTTAAAATAAATTCAATACCTTTGCCTTATCAAAAGGGGGTGCCTTGTTTTGTAAAAAACACAAAAACGGGCTGAGATCATACCCATTACATCTGTAAGCAACCAAAAACGTTGAGATGTATGCACCTGATCCGGATAATGCCGGCGTAGGGATTGGAGTTATGGAGTTTAACTAAACTGTGGGTACCCCTGCTCACAGAAGGTTTAACTAAAAAAGGAATAAAACAAATTGAAAAAATTACTGATCGCAGCTATTGCTGTGCTGCTGTTCCCTGTATTTGCAAAGGCACAATTCTCTATTTCAGGAAGAGTATCAGAATCTGGCAAACAAGCCCTTCCTGGTGCAAGTATCCGGTTAAAGGGCCAAAGCCTTGGCGCAACCACCAATCAGGACGGTGCTTACCAGATCCAGAACCTGAAACCAGGAAAATACACCCTGATCGTCAGTTTTATTGGTTACAACAGTACAGAACGCAGTGTTAACCTGACATCGGATCTCAGCGCAGATTTTACCCTCACCGCTTCCGCTTATCTTGTCGATGAAGTGATTGTAAGCGCTACCCGTGCAAATGAAAAATCGGCCACAACCTATAAAAACATCGGCAAGGAATACATCAAAGAAAACAACTTTGGACAAGATCTTCCCTTTATCCTGAACAATACACCCGGCGTAGTGGTCACTTCAGATGCCGGGGCTGGCGTAGGTTATACCGGCATAAGAATCAGGGGTAGTGATGCCACCAGGGTCAATGTTACCCTCAACGGTATCCCGTACAACGACAGTGAAAGCCAGGGTACATTTTGGGTAAACATGCCCGATTTTGCTTCTTCAGTAGAGAATATCCAGATCCAGCGTGGTGTAGGCACCTCTACCAATGGAGCCGGGGCTTTCGGAGGAAGTTTAAATGTACAGACTTCGGCGCCCTCTGCACAGCCTTACGCCGAATTAAACAATACTTACGGCTCCTTCAATACCCTGAAAAACACCGTTAAAGTAGGAACAGGTTTAATTGACAATAAATTCAGCTTCGATGGCCGATTGTCCAGAATCAGTTCCGATGGTTTTATTGACCGCGCGGCTTCTACTTTAAAATCCTATTTTCTTTCTGGTGCGTATCAGGGCAAAAAGGATCTGCTCCGTTTAAATGTATTTTCCGGATCTGAAAAAACCTATCAAGCCTGGAACGGAGTTCCTGAATCCAGACTGAACGGCGATGTGGAAGGCATGAACGCTTATGCAGATAGAAATTTTCTTCTTCCGGCCGACCGGGAGAACCTCTTAAATTCTGGCAGCAGGACTTATAATTCTTTCACGTATAAAGACCAGACCGACAATTACTGGCAGAGCCACTACCAGTTGCTGTATGCCCGGCAGTTCAGTGACAAGTTCTCTTTTAACGGTGCTTTGCACTATACCGACGGCAAGGGCTATTATGAAGAATATAAAACAGCCCAGAAGTTTGCTAATTATGGTCTGGACAGTGTCAACGCAAATGGACAATGGCAGAAAAAAACAGACCTGATCCGCAGGAGATGGCTGGACAATAATTTCTACGGGCTTACTTATAATTTCAACTATCGCCCGCAATCCAATTTGAACTTTACCCTTGGGGGAGCTTATAATAAATACGACGGAAAGCACTTCGGAGAGATCATCTGGGCACAGTATGCTTCCAACGGCAAATACGGTGACCATTATTATGATAACACTGGAAATAAAACAGATTTTAATGTTTATGGTAAGGCCGTTTACAGCCCGGTAGAAAAACTAAGCTTGTTTGCCGACCTGCAATTCCGCAGGCTGGACTACAAGATCCTGGGCACAGAAAAAAACCTGAATGCCCTTGACATCAAAGACCAGCTGAACTTCTTTAATCCAAAGCTTGGTGCCACTTATTTCATTGACACGAAGAGCAATATTTACGCGTCCTTCAGCGTAGCCAATAAAGAACCCAACAGAGATGACTATGTAAACGCACCGGCAGATGCCTTTCCAAAACCAGAACGTCTGTACGATGTGGAAGCAGGTTACCGCATTAAAACCGAACGCTTCAATGCTGGCCTGAATGTGTATGGAATGTTCTATAAAGACCAGCTGGTGCTCACCGGCGCGCTGAATGACGTGGGGGAAGCCCTGCGCCAGAATGTATCCAAAAGCTACAGACTGGGTATTGAGCTCGACGCTTCCTATATCCTGAGCAAACAATTTGTACTGAATGCCAATGCTGCCCTCAGCAAGAACAAGATCAAAAACTACCTGGACTACCTGTACGAATACAATGATGACGGAGACATCATCAAAACAGTGACCACCAATTACGCCTCTCCCGACATCTCTTTCTCTCCGGCAGCCGTGCTCTTTGCAGAGCTGGCCTACAAACCTGTTGCAGGTCTGGCCTTTGGTTTCCAAAACAAATATGTCAGCAAACAGTATATGGACAATACACAGAATGAATCCAGGAAACTAAAGGGTTATTTTGTAAGTAACCTCCGTGCCGGATACGATTTTAAAGCTTTCGGTATTAAAAACATCAACCTTGGCCTGCTGGTGAATAATATTTTTGATAAAAAATATGAGAGCAATGGCTACACCTACAGCTCCATGTATCAGGAAAAAACCACTACAGAAAACTTTTATTTTCCGCAGGCTGGCACCAACCTGTTACTTTCTTTAAATTTGAAGTTTTAACAACAGCATTCCACAACGTGAAGAAATATATAGAAAAACTACAGTTCATTACCCATGACATCCCAGCTTTAAGCCATGTACAGCAAGCACAACTGGCCTGTGCAGCCGGTGCGAAATGGATACAATACAGATGCCTGACCAAAAAGGACGAAGAACTGCTGGAAGACATTGAACAAATTGCGTCTATTTGTGACGATTGGGGAGCTACCCTGATCGTCACAGATCATATTCATCTGAAAGGCAAAGCCGATATCCAGGGCTTTCATATCGAAGACATGGAAGCTAATTTCATAGAACTTCGTAAACAACTGGGCGAAGAATATACCATAGGCGGCTCCTCCAATACCATCGAAGGCTTAATCCGTCTGTATAAAGAGGGTGTAGATTATGCCGGCTTTGGACCTTTCCAGATCACCACCACCAAACCCAACAAAGCCGCACTCCTGGGCGTGGAAGGCTATACAAAAGCCATGGCTGTACTTAACAACCTGGACCTGGAACTCCCTGTCCTGGCCGTTGGCGGTATAACCCTGGAGGATGTGGATGCCCTGATGCAGACCGGCATTTTCGGTATTGCCGCTTCAGCGGCCATTAATCAGGCAGAAGATCTGCAGGAAGCCTATAAAGCCTTCTATCATAAAGTCATGTAGCGGAAATTTTATAAACAAATGATAGTTCTTTAATTGCAGGAGAACTACATTTGTTCAAAATATTTCCCCTTGAAAGACTCTGCCATCATCGACAAGCAGGACCCCTACGCGGCCCTGCGCTTCAAAGAATTCCGCTCCTATATGGGCATGCGTTTCTTTTTTACGTTTGCTTATCAGATGCAGGCCGTGATCATCGGCTTCCACATCTACCACCTTACCAAAGATCCTCTCGCGCTGGGACTGATTGGTCTTTGTGAAGCCATCCCTTCTATTGGAATTGCTTTATACGGTGGATATATAGCCGATAAGTCTGAAAAAAGAGCTTTGCTGCTGAAGATCTTTATAGGAGTATTTCTATGCTCTCTGGTCATGACGATTGTTACCCTGCAGCAAATGCACACCTACGTACCTGTCAAATACATTGTTCCGGTGATGTATCTCATGGTCTTCGGAATTGGTATCGCCAGAGGATTCTACAGCCCGGCAGCCTTTTCCATCATGGGGCAGGTCGTACCTAAAGAACTATACCCCAATTCCAGTACCTGGAACAGTTCTGCCTATATGACCGCCTCTATCGTAGGCCCTGCGGTTGGAGGACTGATCTATGCCTTCTTTGGAGTAACGGTTACCTATTGCGTCATTCTCTTCTTTATTTTGATCGCCCTGGGCTGTATTGCCTTTCTTAAAAAACACCCGCCAAGATATATCCCTAAAGAAAGCATTATGAAAAGCCTCACCGAAGGTGTGCAATTTGTATTTAAAAGCAAAATGATGCTTGGAGCGATGAGTCTTGACCTCTTCTCCGTCTTCTTTGGCGGCGCGGTAGCCCTGCTTCCGGTCTTCGCCAACGATATTTTAAAAGTGGGCTCCGAAGGTCTGGGCTTTATGCGGGCTTCTGCCTCTGCCGGAGCTGTCCTCACTATGTTTGTGATGACGCGCATCTCCCCAATGAGAAAACCCTGGAGAAACCTGCTCATTGCTGTGGTTGGGTTTGGTACCAGCATCATCTGTTACGGCCTGTCCAAGAACTTCTACCTGACCCTGATGTTCCTTTTCGCAGAAGGATCCTTTGACAGTGTCAGTGTGCTGATCCGGTCTACCATCATGCAGCTACTTACCCCTGATGAAATGCGCGGACGGGTCTCTGCGGTAAACAGTATGTTCATTGGCTCTTCCAATGAGATCGGGGCCTTCGAATCCGGTCTTACAGCAAAACTCATGCGAACCGTTCCCGCAGTGGTGTTTGGAGGTTGTATGACCATCCTCGTGGCTGGAATTACGTACTCTAAAACCAAAAGCCTCCTGGGCTTAACGCTCGACGACATCAGTGGCAGCAAAACAGAGCCGGCAGCGGTCTAAACGTGCTCTACACGTTCACCTACCTGCTGGCGCCACATGGCAAAATACAGACCTTTTTCTTCTAACAGGTCTTCGTGTTTGCCTTGCTCAATAATATGGCCTTTCTCCAGCACAAAGATCCTGTCTGCATGGCGGATGGTAGACAAGCGGTGCGCAATCAAGATGGTCATATGGCTGGTTTGCTCAGAAATCTCCCTGATTGTACCGGTAATTTCCTCTTCTGTTAAAGAATCCAGGGAAGAGGTCGCTTCATCGAAGACCAGGATATCCGGCTGGCGAAGTAAAGCCCGGGCGATAGACAGACGTTGTTTTTCTCCACCGGATACTTTAACCCCACCTTCACCGATTACGGTATCCAGGCCTTTATCGGCCCTGGCCAGCAGGTTATGACAAGCCGCCTGATGCAATACCCGCATACACTCTTCATCTGTAGCCAGAGGCCGCACAAACTGCAGGTTCTCTCGGATCGTACCCGAGAACAACTGTGTATCCTGCGTCACAAAACCGATCTTTTCCCTCAGCTGGTCCAGATCAATATCTTTACCGGAAATCTCATTATAAAAAACCTCCCCTTCCATAGGCTGGTATAAGCCCACAAGTAATTTCACCAGAGTTGTTTTTCCTGAACCAGAAGGCCCAACAAAGGCAATGGTTTCTCCGTTCCGGGTATTAAAACTAATATTATTCAAGGCATTCGCTCTTCCGGTCAGGTGTTTGAAATTGACATTTGCGAAAGAAAGCCTGGTGATCTTATCCAGTTTCACCGGATTTTCCGGTTTCACATCTATTGGCGTACTTAATATTCTTTTAAAATTACCCAGTGATACTTCAGCTTCTCTCCACGAGAGAATTACATTCCCAAGTTCCTGAAGCGGTCCAAAAAGGAAAAAAGAATAGAATAAGAAAGAAAAATACTGTCCCGGTGAAATCGTGTTCTCAAAGATCAGGATCAGCAAAACCACCACCATGGTGCTCCGTACCAGGTTAACCGTTGTGCCCTGTACAAAACTCATGCTCCTCACAAATTTTACTTTCTTGAGCTCCAGCCCCAGAATTTTATAGGTTGTCTTGTTCAGTCTTTCAATTTCCTGATTGGCCAAACCTAAACTTTTCACCAGTTCAATATTCCTCAAAGATTCAGTTGTAGAACCTGCAAGTGCAGTTGTCTCTGCAACGATGGTCTTCTGTATCGTTTTTATTTTCCGGCTCAGGAACCAGCTTACAAAACTGATGATCGGGATAGCAGAAAAATAAATCAGGGTCACTTTATAGCTTACTGCAACAGAGTAAACAATAACAAAGACCATTCCGATCAAACTTACAAACAGGATGCTGATAAAAGAGGTAATGAATTTCTCGCTGTCCAGACGTACTTTTTGCAGGATGCCCAGTGTTTCTCCGCTTCTCTGGTCTTCAAAAACCTGATAAGGAAGTTCAAGGGAATGTTTCAGCCCATCCGCATACATTCTGGCCCCCACTTTCTGCACAATAATACTGGTAAAATAATCCTGAAAGTTCTTGGCAATCCTTGACACCATGGCCGCGCCAATGCTTAATCCAACCAAACCCAATACTCCCCAAACAAATTCATTTCTGGAAAGGATATCCTTCTTTTCTATAAACCGATCTACGATCCTTCCGGTGATATAGGGATCAAGCAAAGAAAAACCTATATTAATGGAAGCCAGGACGAGTGCAAGCACAACAACCCATTGGTGCCGTTTTAGATACTGAATCAATAATTTCATTTTGTTTGCAAATAGTTTTCAAATACACAATTGGTATAACTATTTGGGCTTCAAAAATAAAGAAAGGGAATATAGCTTCCACTATATTCCCTTTTAATTACAACAATATTATAATTCTTCGGCTTTAAACCGTCATGATGTCTTTCTCTTTCACCTCTGCATGTTTGTCCACCTTAATGATATATGCATCGGTTATTTTCTGAACTTCGCCTTCACCTGTCTTGATTTCATCATCAGAAACCGCTTCTCCTTTTAATTTTTTGATCTTTTCGTTCGCATCTTTACGGATGTTACGGATAGCGACCTTTCCTCTCTCTGCCTCTTCTTTGACTTTTTTAACCAGCTCCTTTCTGCGCTCTTCTGTAAGTGGCGGAACGACCAAACGGATAATAATACCGTCATTCTGAGGGTTGATCCCAATATTGGCTTCTAAAATGGCTCGCTCTATAGGTGTTAACAATGTTTTTTCCCAAGGCTGGATCAGTAGCGTACGTGCATCCGGCGTATTGATACTGGCCACCTGGCTCAATGGTGTCGGATTACCATAGTAATCTACCATAATGCCATCCAGCATACCTGCAGAAGCTTTTCCAGCACGAATTTTGGTCAGCTCAGACTCGCAATGTGCAATAGCTTTGTCCATTGTAGCCTGGGCGTCTTGTAATTGTTTCTTTATGAGGTCATTCATAATTTGTGTTGTTTGTGCAAAAATATAAAAAAATCTAAAATCAGCCTTTTACGAGTGTTCCTATCTCCTCTCCCTTAGCAATTTTCATGAAATTACCTGGCTTATTCATATCAAAAACGATAATTGGAAGTTCATTCTCTTCACAAAGTGTAAATGCAGTCATATCCATTACATTTAATCCTTTGGCATAAACCTCTCTAAAGGAAATTTTATCGAAACGTGTTGCAGCAGGGTCCTTTTCCGGATCCGCTGTATAGATTCCATCTACACGGGTACCTTTTAAAACCACATCCGCTTTGATCTCAATTGCCCTTAGAGCAGCTGCAGAATCTGTTGTAAAATAAGGATTACCAGTACCTGCACCGAAAATAACCACACGTCCTTTTTCAAGGTGTCTAACAGCTCTTCTGCGGATAAATGGTTCACAGATCTGTTCCATTTTGATTGCCGTAAGCAATCTGGTTTTCAGACCAACTTTTTCCAAAGCATCCTGAAGCGCCATACTGTTGATCACAGTAGCCAGCATACCCATATAATCTGCCTGTGCACGGTCCATTCCTGATTTCTCTGCACTCAGCCCCCTGAAGATATTCCCTCCTCCAATTACGATGGCCACTTCAAGCCCCTGGGCATGCACCGCTTTGATATCCTCTGCGTATTGTCTAACGCGCTCATTGTCAATTCCGTATTGCTTATCGCCCATCAGCGATTCGCCACTTAATTTTAATAGGATCCTTTTATATTTCATGAGTCCAAAAATAGCTATTTGTTTTAATTATTGGGGATCAAATGTTCAAGTCCTCCAACAAAAACCTTTTGCAGGTTTAAATTATCATCCAGGAGCAACAGATCCGCCCTATATCCTGCACTTATTTTTCCAAAGAGATCTGATTTTCCAAGTACTTTTGCAGGATGCAGTGAAGCCATATTTAAAGCCTCCACCAGCGGAATTCCACAATGCTCCACGCAGTTTTTGACCGCATCCAACATGGTAATACTGGATCCGGAAAGCGTCCCGTTAGGTGTAATGAATTTATCCCCGCTCCGCTGATGCTGATAAGGCCCGATATGACATTCCGTTACCGCATCGGTGATCAGGAACAAACGTTCCTTCATCAACTGATAGCTCATTTTGATCATCTCAAAATCCACATGGTTTCCATCGGCAATAATACTGGCCATAGCCGTAGGATGATTAAACACCGCTACCGGCAGGTTTGGAGAACGGTGGTGGATCGAAGGCATCGCATTGAATAAATGGGTGGTGGTGCTTACCCCTTTATTATACGCGGCTGTAGCCTCTTCAAAAGTCGCATCGCTATGCCCCAGGGATAGGATGACGTCCTGGTCCAATAAATACCGGATCACCTCGTCATCCTGCAGTTCAGCAGCAATCGTCATTATCTTCACCGTACCCTCAGCGTATTCCAGTAATTTTTTTACTTCATCCAGTGATGCTTTGCGGACATATTCAGGAACATGTGCCCCTAATCTCTTTGGATTCAGATAAGGTCCTTCTAAATGCAAGCCAAGGAAGCCCTGAGCTTCGTCCCTATAGGCTTTAGCCGCATCGATACACTGATAGACAATCTCCATACTGTTGGTGGCCACACATGCCATAAAACTTGTTGTACCCTTGCCTGCCAGATCCAGGTCCATTTGCCGCAGCGTATCAGCGGTAGGGTAAGCAGAGAACAAATTGCCTCCGCTACCATAAATCTGCAGTTCAATAAAAGCAGGTGCCAGGTAATTACCCTTTCCGTCAATAACTGTATATCCATCCGGGATTCCACCTGTAGTTAAAGCTTTTACCTTACCCTCTTCAATTAAAACATTTTGAGTATGGGTCAAGTGGCCGTTAGTAAAGAGTTTTACGTTCGTTATTGCGATCATAGGTCAGGGATTAGTAAGGAAAAACCGGGGCAAATATAAGGCAAAAAAAAATCCCTCACAGGGAGGGATTTTTTTATCAAATAAAATTTTGATTAAGCACCTAATTGTACACGTTTGAACGAGGTAACAGTTAGGTCTTTTGAAGTATCGTTTAAGAATTTACGAACATCTTTAGAAGAATCTTTAACAAATTCCTGGTTCAATAAAGTACTGTCTTTGTAGAATTTATTCAATTTACCAGCAGCAATTTTTTCAACCATTTCTTCTGGTTTACCTTCAGCACGGATTTGCTCTTTAGCAATTTCAGTTTCGCGCTCAATAGTAGTTGAATCTACGTCTGCTTTATCTAAAGCAACCGGGTTCATTGCAGCAATTTGCATAGCTACATCTTTACCTGCTTCTTCAACGCCATCAACATTTTGGTTTAAAGCAACCAATACACCTAAACGGTAGTTACCGTGGATATAAGGAACAACTTTTTCACCTGTAACAGTTTCGAATTTAGAGATACCAATTTTCTCACCGATTTTACCAGTGTTCTCTACAATGATATCTGAAACTTTCTGACCATCTACTTCAAGAGCCAATAATTCCTCTAAAGAAGCTGGGTTTTTCTCAATAGCCAAATCAGCAAATTTGTTACCCAAAGCAACGAAATCAGCATTTTTAGCTACGAAGTCAGTTTCGCAGTTCAATTCTACAACAACACCACGTTTACCGTCTGCTGTAGCTTTAGCGATAACAACACCTTCGTTAGAATCACGATCCTGACGGCTGGCTGCTACCTTAGCACCTTTTTTACGTAAGTAATCAACGGCTGCTTCAAAATCGCCGTTTGCTTCTGTTAATGCTTTTTTGCAATCCATCATACCGGCACCGGTTTGTTGGCGTAATTTGTTTACATCTGCAGCAGTAATTTGTACTGACATTTTTGTTTCCTTTTTAAGTTTTATTTAAAAAAATAAGGGTTGTATATTGATTGTTGTAAGTAAAACCCGCAACGCACAACATACAACCCAAAATTATATTATCTACGCTTCGCTGGTTCCTTCTTCAGACTCAGCACTCACTTTTTTTCTTCTTTCGCCAGGTGCAGCAGTTTCCGGAGCATCAGCAGCAGCTTTAGCAGCTACAGCTTCTTTTTCAGCTTCATCATCTTTCTCACGCTTACGCTCGTCTAAACCTTCTTCAATCGCTTTGATGATAACATCAGTGATTAAAGAGATAGATTTAGTTGCATCATCATTCGCCGGGATAGGGAAATCGATGTTCGAAGGATCAGAGTTCGTATCTACCATTGCAAATGTTGGAATGTTTAATTTCAACGCTTCGCTTACAGCAATGTGTTCTTTTTTAACGTCAATTAAAAAGATAGCAGCTGGTAAACGGTTAAGATCCGCGATACCACCTAATAAGCTTTCCAATTTGATACGCTCACGCTGAATCATTAAACGCTCTTTCTTAGAAAGGATCGAATAAGTACCGTCTTTAGTCATTTTATCGATGTTAGACATCTTTTTGATAGACTTACGTACGGTAGCAAAGTTAGTTAACATACCACCTAACCAACGCTCAGTTACGAAAGGCATGTTTACTTTTTTTGCTTGTTCAGCAACGATTTCTTTAGCTTGTTTCTTAGTCGCTACAAATAAGATCTTGCGACCTGATTTTACGATTTGTTTAATCGCAGAAGCAGCTTCTTCAGTTTTAGTTAAAGTTTTATTTAAATCTATAATGTGGATACCATTGCGCTCCATGAAAATGTAAGGCGCCATTTTTGGGTTCCATTTACGGGTAAGGTGACCAAAGTGT
>Ga0182006_1000335_pt1 | contig 40157 bp, 28 predicted proteins | sample Sormic07211104_1_FD_123022 | JGI IMG/M metagenome (GOLD analysis project Ga0182006, IMG submission 123022) | Rhizosphere microbial communities from Sorghum bicolor, Mead, Nebraska, USA - 072115-104_1 MetaG | ecosystem: Host-associated > Plants > Roots > Rhizosphere | place: USA: Nebraska...
AACGAACCAGTCCGCTGTACCTAAGCCCGATTGTACGGATGCCGTTTTACAAGTTATTTTTCCCTGTTCCAAAGCTTTAAAACGGCAGGAGGAAAAGCGGGGCTGCAAGCCGCCATGAAAAACTGACAATCACTTTCAAAAAAAACGAAACCCTACCTTTTACAACCTTAAACCCCTGTGTGCTTTGTGCCTTCGTAGTACACAAACTCAGGGGCCCTACCAGGTAAAAAAGCCTTGCCATTTAGCCATAAAAAACCTTAAGTATTTAGCTTTAGTCTTTCCCCTTAAAACCTTATCTTTGCGCCAACATGAGTGATAACAGGTACAATCAACGTGGCGTTTCTGCCTCAAAAGAAGATGTGCACAATGCCATCAAAAACATCGATAAAGGAATTTTCCCTAAAGCATTCTGCAAAATCATCCCCGATATTTTAGGTGGTGATGAGGAATATTGCAATATCATGCATGCAGACGGTGCAGGCACCAAATCTTCTTTAGCTTATGTATACTGGAAAGAAACCGGAGATATCTCCGTTTGGAAAGGTATTGCACAAGATGCCATCATCATGAATATCGACGATTTAATCTGTGTTGGTGCTACCGATAACATTTTATTATCCTCAACCATTGGAAGGAACAAAAACCTGATCCCGGGAGAAGTGATTGCTGCTGTAATTAACGGCACAGAGGAAATTTTGGCCGATCTGCGCGAGCAAGGCATCTCGATTTATTCTACTGGTGGCGAAACTGCCGATGTTGGCGACTTGGTGAGGACCATTATCGTCGATTCTACGGTAACCTGCCGCTTAAAGCGCGGAGATATCATCAGCAACGATAATATTCAACCTGGCGACGTAATTGTGGCGCTGGCATCATCCGGACAAGCCACCTACGAAACCGAATATAACGGTGGTATGGGATCGAACGGATTAACCTCTGCCCGTCATGATGTTTTCAATAAAACAGTGGCCAACAGTTACCCTGAAAGTTTCGATCCGGCTGTTCCATTCGATCTGGTTTTCTCCGGAAAGAAACAATTAACAGAAGAAATAGATATTGAAGGTTTTGGCAAAACTACGGTAGGTAAACTGGTATTATCCCCTACGCGTACATATGCACCTGTAATCAAAAAGATTTTAGAAAACCATCGCAGTCAGATTAATGGTATTGTACATTGCAGTGGTGGTGCACAAACCAAGGTATTACACTTCATCAATGATGATATTCATGTAATCAAGAATAACTTATTTCCTATTCCTACCCTATTTAAATTGATTCAGGAACAATCGGGTACCGATTGGAAAGAAATGTATAAAGTATTTAACATGGGCCACCGCATGGAATTATATGTTCCTCAGGAGATTGCCGAAAGCATTATCAAAATATCAAAAAGCTTTAATATCGATGCCCAGATTATCGGTCGCGTAGAAAAAGGCGAGCAGAAACAGGTAACCATCGAAAGCGAAAAAGGAACTTTCGTTTATAACTAAGCATTAAGATACCATTTAAAAAGGCTGCTGAAAATTAAATTTCAGCAGCCTTTATTTATTACTCACGTTCTACAAATTTATGGAAGGTACTCTCCTCTCCATCTGCTTTTTTATCCTGATACAAAAAATCGAGTTTGTTTTCATCAAAGGTTTTAAAAAAGGCATCCCAATCTATCTCCTTTAAATCTGAAGAACTGTCGCTATGCTTTGGGAAATGTATCCTTAAAATACCACCGCCTTTGGTTTTTGCTGTATCAGCAACCATCGCCGGTACGCCATTGTGTTGCGCTGCCCAGGCTTTTATTGTAGCATGATCGTGGGTCTGTTTTGAAGTGCTCATTGTTTTTAATATTTAGTTTTAAATAAATAGACTAATATTAAAATCATTTTTAGGCAGAAATGGTTTTAGTTATGATAAAAAACATCGCGAAGACAGTCATTTAGTCTATACTACAGTTGGCTACCATTATATCTTTATCGATACATTATTTAATTTTATCGGTACATCATTTAATTTTGCTGAGATAAATGTATATTGGATTTAAACAAATTACTCCAAACAGGAATAACGTTATGATCAATGTATATCTTCTGGGTGCAGGCAAACATGCTACAGAACTTAGCGAATATTTAAACGGCAATAACAACTATCAGTTAGCAGGATACGTAATAAACTTAGATAATGCCATTAATCATCCAAATATAGCCAAGCCCGTTATTTCTTTACCATCCTTTTTAGAAAAACATCCCGCTGCTTTAAATATTGCAGTAATTGGTGCAATAGGCACTTATGAAAGAAAATCGATCATTGAAGTATTAGAAAACAAAGGTTATCAATTCATTAATATCATCCATCAACACAATTACATCAGCCCTTCGCTTAAAATCGGTTATGGCAACGGTATTGCGCCAGGCTGTGTAATCAATGCAAATGTGCGTATCGGTAACCACTGTATTGTGAACTCAAACTGCAATATCAGTCACGATTGCATACTGGAAAACTACGTGACCATTTCTCCCGGCGTAACCATTGCCGGGAATGTAAACATTAGTGAAGGCGTTTTTATAGGCGCTGGCGCAACCGTAATCCCTGGGATAACGATTGGCGAGAGCGCCTATGTAGCAGCTGGGGCTTGTGTTACAAAAGATGTGCCGCCACATGTGATGGTTGCGGGTGTACCTGCAAAAGTTAAAAAAGAGGTAGAATAATAATCATACTACTTTGACATCATAAAATGCATTTCCATTTATTTTTATAACAAAAAGCCCCGATCGAATGATCGGGGCTTAATAATATAAGTTGTTTTAAATACTAGTTAAAGTTATAACGAACACCAAACTGCATATAATAAGTTGAAGAAATGGTTTGAGAAGTACCAAATGTTTCTCTCGTAATATCACCTTGACTATTGTTAAGTCTGAAAGTAGGTTTAGTTGTATTGCTGATAGAACCAACATTTTGAGGAACCAAAATAGCAGAACTATTAACAAAATTAACATTACCCCATTTACGGTTAAGCAAATTACCAACATTGAAAATATCAACGGTAAACTGGAACGAATTTTTAGTTTTTCCAAAGTTTTTGAAAACTTCTTGCGTTAACCTAAAATCGAACTGATTTCTCCAAGGTGAAGTACCAGCATTGCGTTGGGCGAATTCACCTCTATGTTTGCTCAAATAAGCATCTTGTTGAATATAAGCTTCGAATATATCGGCTTGTTCTTGAGCACTGTAAGCAACTTTATAGTTAGTTGTTCCAGCTGGAATAGCGACAAAAGATGAAGCCGTCATTTCTCCTGCTTTAGGTATATAAATTAAATCATTTCCTGATTGACCATCACGATTAAAATCGGTGCTGTAAGTATATGAGAATCTACCTTGTTGAGTTCCTTCATAGAACAATGAGAACGAAGTCGCTAAATTTCCAAAATATTCTTTTCTATATGAAATATTTGCAATAATACGATCAGGATTTAAATTCTGAGAATAACTTAAGGTTGGGTTATTTGGATTACCAGCAGTGGCAGGAATTGACCATAAATTTAATAACTGATCACCACCACCATCGCCATAATTGCGTTGATCAGATCGGGTATAAGCGATCATTGCAGCTAAACCACCTTGAAATTGTTTTGTTAGTTGTGCAGTAGCCTGCCAGTTATATCCACCTTTAGCATTAGTCATTTGAATAACGTTAAAACCAGAAGAACTGGTCGTAGCAGCAGAAGTTGTAACTGCTCCAGCACTTGTTAAAGAAACGTTTTGTCTAGCAAATGCACCTGTTGATGTTGTTGGCAACTGACCACCAGAAGGGAACATTAACCTAGTATCGCCATAACCACTGATATTTAAGGCTGTTGGGTTAACCAAGTTTATGTTTTGAGCTACTGCAACGTTTAAATCACGTCCATAAATACCTTCCAAAGTTCCAACAATACCCCAAGGTAATTTAATATCAAAAGCTAAGCTTGATTTCCAAGTTTGTGGAAGTTTCAAGTTAGGAGACATCACACTAATGCTACTAGGAATTGATGATCCTGCTGCAGGTGCTGCGTTTAATAAATTTGGAGCTATACTTGGATTGAAGAAAGGAGTATTAGCTTGTCCAGAATATGTTTGAGTATATTGTAATAAACCAGCATCACCAGATTGAGAAACAATCCATACAAAAGGAATACGACCCGTAAAAATACCGGTACCACCTCTAACTTGGAACGAACGGTCTCCGAAAACATTCCAGTTAAAACCAAAACGAGGTGAATAAGAAATTCTATTTTCAGGTAATAAACCGGTATCAACTTTTTGACCTGCGAAAGAAAGACCAGCAACCAATGGATGCGTTCTTACTTCCGATACATCAGGATAAGTAGCTTGTTCAACACGTAAACCGGCAGTTAATTTTAAACGGTCAGATACCGTAAATTCATCTTGTAAGTATGCTGAATACTGGTTAAACTCAAAGCTAGGATAAGCCTGAGAACCGTCTGCTGTTAAAGGATAGGTAACAGCATAGTTAGCAGGTTTTGCTCCATTTACAAAATCAGCCCACGAATTAAAGATATAATAACCTGTTCCGAAACGTTGAAAACCATTTTTAGTGGTACTAAATTCTGCTTGTAATCCTAAACTTAAGTTATGTTTTCCTAAAGCAATACTTAAATCATCAGAATAAGTGTATCCCTTAACATCCCTCAAGTTACCATAAGTAAATGGCTCGTAACCGAAAGAAGTTGCTACTGCAGGACCATCAAGTATATCCACTAAAGGAAATGGGCTGCTATCTGATTTTCTTGGGTCATTTTGATGAGAATAAGTTGCCCTAGCAACATTTGTTACTTTACTTCCGAAAGATGAGGTTAATTCCGCTACAGCAGAATATAAGTTTGCAGCTTGGTAGTAGTTTGAATTTGCAAAAGATAATGCGGTGTTTGCAGTTCTGTTATTTGCTGTAGAGAAAGTTGCTCCAGATCCGGTTGTAGAGTTACTTAAAGGCGAAGGCGATTGACTCTCTACTTGATTATAACGTACACTGAAACGTTGAGATTTTGAGATATTCCAATCTAAACGTGCAAACATTTTCTCGTTATCACTGATATTCGAGTAGCCTTGATAAGGGCCTGTCTCGTAACCATATTTAGATTGTAAATAAGATGAAACTGTATTTAAGAAAGTTTCAGTAGGTTTTGCAACATAAGATGGTGTTCCTACTCCGCCAAAAGCAAGTTGTGGAGTTGAAGCAATTTTGTTTGTTCCTGGCTGAATAGTGTGTTTCTTCTCATAATTCACAAAGAAGAACAATTTGTCCTTAACAATTGGGCCACCTAAACTAAAGCCATAATTTTTCTCATCAAGCTTTTGAAGCGTACCTAATCTAAATGTTTCACCAATTCTTTTTCCTTGTTGTTCTTCACCACGCATCGTGTAAAATGCATTTCCGGTAAAAGTGTTTGTACCAGACCGGGTAACCGCAGTTACCGAACCTCCAGTAAAACCAGTTTGACGAACATCAAATGGTGTTACATTGATTGAGATTTGCTCCAAGGCATCAATTGAAATTGGAGAACCACCAGCAGGGATGTTCTGACCAATACCAAATTGGTTATTGAAGTTAGCACCATCTACGGTAAAATTGTTCGAACGATAGTTACCACCACCAATTGAAGTTCCGTTTGCCTGTGGCGTTAAACGGGTTAAATCGTTAACACTTCTGCTAATAGTTGGTTGATTTTGGATCTGTTGTTTGCTAATAACAGTAGAAGTTCCATTTCTGCTAGAATTCATAATTGAATTAGCACTTTGCCCTACAACTTTCACTTCAGCAAGTGTTGAACTATTATCTGTTAACACTAAATTTAACAAATAAGGCTCACCTAATTTTAAATAAAGTTCAGTTAATTTCTCCGGTCTGTAACCAACGAAACTAACTTCAATGGTATAAGGACCGCCAACCCGCATACCACCAATGGTAAAACGGCCATCGTTGTTTGTAGATACCGAATAAACAGTCCCAGTTGGTGTATGTGTTGCTTTAACACTTGCACCAGGTAAGGCGCCTTTGGCATCCTTAATTGTTCCTGTCATTGATGATGTAGTTACCTGTGCATTAGCACCAATGGCAATACCTACAAATGCAACAATAACCAGTACTAATCTTAAAAGTAAAGATTTCTTCATACTTTGTTTTTTAAATGTTTTTTGTTGTTGAATAATAAATCTAATAGGGATATTATATTATGCCGCAAATGTACCCAATAAAATTTAACACATTTTAACATCCAATGTTAAATAATTATTAAGTCAGGCAAAACTTTTCAACATTTAACACATATTGCAGGGTTTATAACTTTCAGTTTATCAATACATTGTTTATAAAACTAAATTTTTAATAATGAAATCAACAGTTGATTATAATTTAAGCAGAAAACCTATGTTAACGTTGGTATTTTTCAAATAATACATGTTAACAACATTTTTTAAACCCTAAACATCGCGGTTATTTAACTTTTTACAAGCTTATCAATATATTATTCTGCAAATCCGCCTAATTGTAGTTGTCATTTTTAAACAGCATGCTTAAAACAATATTCAATCATTGTAAATTTTCACTGTTATCTCAATATTGAGCTAAGCAATTGACATTTTTTTTTTAGTTTTGAGCGATTGTTGCTGGATGAAGATCTTTTAAATTTTGTAATCCGGATGTGGGGCAGCCCTGATTAAGGGGATGAAACCGGACGATTACAGATAATACAAAACAATTAAAACAAATCTCTTTAAAATAGATTAAAAAACAGATGAATTACGACGTTATTGTTTTAGGCAGCGGCCCAGGTGGTTACGTAGCTGCAATCAGAGCTTCTCAGTTGGGACTAAAAGTTGCAATTGTTGAGCGTGAATCATTAGGTGGTATTTGTTTAAACTGGGGCTGTATCCCCACTAAAGCGCTTTTAAAAAGTGCTCAGGTTTTCGAATATATTAATCATGCTGCTGATTACGGAATTACTACTGCTGGCGCAACCGCAGATTTTGCTGCTGTGGTAAAACGCAGCCGCGGTGTAGCCGATGGCATGAGTAAAGGCGTTCAATTTTTAATGAAAAAAAATAAAATTGACGTCATTATGGGAACTGGTAAAGTAAAACCAGGAAACAAATTAGAAGTTAAAGGTGCAGATGGCTCTCAACAAGAGCTAAGTGCTAAAAATATTATTATCGCCACAGGTGCCCGTTCAAGAGAATTGCCTAACCTGAAACAAGACGGTAAAAAAATTATCGGCTACCGCCAGGCCATGGTACTTCCTGAATTACCAAAAAGCATGGTAGTAGTAGGTTCTGGTGCTATTGGTGTAGAGTTTGCTTATTTCTATGCTACTATGGGCACAAAAGTAACCATCGTAGAATTTATGGATAATGTTGTTCCGGTTGAAGATGAAGACGTTTCTAAACAATTGTTACGCAGCCTGAAAAAAGCAGGTATCGATGTCATGACATCAGCAAGTGTTGAATCTGTAGATACCAGTGGTGCGGGCTGTAAAGTTTCGGTTAAAACAGCTTCGGGTATGCAAACCATCGAGGCCGACATCGTGCTTTCAGCAGCAGGTATTGTAGCCAACATCGAAAACATTGGCTTAGAAGAAACCGGTATCAAAACGGAGAAAGGCAAAATTGTTACCGACGAATTCTACAATACTTCAGTTAAAGGTTATTATGCAATTGGTGATGTAGTAGGCGGTCAGGCACTTGCCCATGTGGCTTCTGCAGAAGGTATTATCTGTGTAGAAAAAATTGCTGGTCAGCATGCCGAGCCATTAGATTACAACAACATCCCGGGATGTACGTATTGCACCCCGGAAATTGCTTCAGTAGGTTATACCGAAAAAGCAGCAAAAGCAGCAGGTTACGAATTAAAGATTGGTAAATTTCCATTCTCTGCATCAGGTAAAGCAAGTGCTGCCGGTGCAAAAGATGGTTTCGTAAAATTAATTTTCGATGCTAAATACGGCGAATTATTAGGCGCACACATGATCGGTGCCAACGTTACCGAAATGATCGCCGAAATCGTAGTTGCACGTAAATTAGAAACTACTGGTCACGAAATGATTAAATCTGTTCACCCTCACCCTACCATGAGCGAAGCCATTATGGAAGCTGCAGCTGATGCATACGGAGAAGTGATACACTTATAAGGTAGAAGGTTTAAAGGTGGAAGGCATAAGGTGCCACATCGATAAGTAAAACCGATATCATTTACAAAAACCCTTTAGTTAAAGCTGAAGGGTTTTTGTATTTTTAACCAATTCGGGTCTTGATATTAAATACTAATTACTTGATACCTGATACTAATTACTCGATACTAATTACTTGATACTACAAAAATGAAACTCCACACCATAAACACAGGCTTATTTAAATTAGATGGTGGCGCTATGTTCGGCGTTGTACCCAAGGCCATCTGGCAAAAAACAAACCCTGCTGATGCGAATAACCTCTGTACCTGGGCCATGCGCTGCCTGTTAATTGAAGAAGGTAATCAATTGATTTTAGTGGATACCGGAATTGGGAACAAGCAGGACGAAAAGTTTTTCAGTCATTATTACCTGCATGGGGATGACTCGATGGAAAAATCGTTGGCGCAGTTGGGTTTTAGCACAGCTGATGTTACGGATGTTTTCCTCACACACCTTCATTTTGATCATGTTGGCGGGGCAATAGTAAGAGAAAATGAGAAACTGATACCAGCCTTTAAAAATGCACATTATTGGAGTAATGAAAAACATTGGCAATGGGCAGTAGCGCCAAATGCGAGGGAAAAAGCTTCTTTTTTAAAAGAAAATATCCTGCCGATCCAGGAAAGCGGACAGCTAAAATTTGTAGCCGAAAAAGAAAATATCGAATGGCAGAAAAATATCAACATCAGTTTTGCCTATGGCCACACCGATGCCATGATGCTGCCAAAAATCAGTTACAAAGGCAGAACCATTGTGTATATGGCCGATCTCTTACCTTCGGTTGGTCACCTTCCCCTGCCCTACGTAATGGCTTATGATATGTTTCCTTTAAAAACCTTGACAGAGAAACAGGCTTTTTTAGAAGAAGCCGTTAACAACAACTATATATTATACCTGGAGCACGACCCAGTTAACGAATGCTGCACTTTACAAAGAACAAAAAAAGGAATCCGTGTGGCCGAAACTTTTAACCTAAGCGATATTTAGATGATCAGACCGGCCAAACCTGCAGATACAGAAGAAGTTGTACCACTGATTATTCAGGCGATGGGCAAGCTGGCGAAGAAATTAACCAATGTAGAAGATGATGAAATCATTAATAAGATCTTTAAACATTTCTTCCGACAAGATAACAATCAATACAGTTACGAAAACACCTTGGTTTATGAAGACGAGGGCAAAATCCTGGGGTCTTTAAATGCCTATGATGGTGGAAAACTCCTAAAGCTTCGCCTGCCATTTTTGGCATACCTGACTGAGCATTACCAGGCCAATAACACCGGTCAAGGCACCGAGACTCAAAGCGGTGAATTCTACCTCGATACCATTAGCGTTAATCCGAATGCCCAGGGAAAGGGAATAGGAAAACAGCTCATTAAAGCTGGTATAGATTGGGCCAAACAGCTTGGCCACCATACTGTAGGTTTGTTGGTAGAACAAAACAATGGCCGTGCGTTAAAACTCTACCAAAACATGGGTTTTGTTACCCAAAATGAAAAACAATTTATGGGTGGGCGCTACCATCATATGGTCTTTAAGCTCAAATAATACCCTCCCCCATACCGTTTTTGTACCGCCAAACGCTCCACGCCCAACACTTCTCTAAATTTATTTTCGTTTTTATTTGTATTTAATCTAAATAATGCCAATTTTTGTACCCGATGGAAAAAGCGTGTATCGATATTAATGAACTGGTTAACGTATTCTCAAATACCCATGGTTCTATTTATCAATCGGATAAATTAAACTGCTTTTATGTAGATTTTGGCGGCAAATTTGCACGCTTTAATTGCCTGTCGCTTCAAAAATTAAAAAAGGTTGTAGAAGATATTGATATTGAAGCACTCCTTTTAAACACCCACAAAGCCGATTTCGAACTGGTTACCTTTAATGGTTGCGAACACATCTATTTATTAAGTGCCTTAGAAATTATTGCTTTAAAAGATTTGTTGCAGGGTACTTTCACCATGTTCAAACTAAATCACCTCATCAGCGACTGCCTTTACAGATTGGTTTATTAGTCGTTAGTTAAGTGGTTCATTAGTCATTAGTTCATTGGTTAGTTAAAATTGGCTAATAGCTTAACTGTATAAATTGGTTAATCGGTTAATTGTCTAAACTGGTTAACTGCTTACATGAAACTGTCAACTGTTAATTGCCAACTGAAAACTGTACTGTATTAATTACATCCATTTTTCGTTCAATCCAACATTGACTGATCTCTTAAGCAGGGTCGTCATTAATTAATATAGATTTTTATACAATAAGTTATTCCTCAAGATGACGATCACGAGGTAATTTCGATATACTACTCCACTCTTCAGTTATTCTCATTGACTTAATCCAGTGAAAATTACGAATTGAAAACTGCCATCTGAAAACTACCGACTAAAAACCGACCTTTATCCTTCTGATCCTCAAGCACTATCCGTTTCGCGTTATTCTGCTATCCATTCCCAACCCTCACCTCTTATTTAAACTGATTACAAATAACTAATTATCAGCAATTTAGACTAATTTCATATTGCAAATAAATCACACAATATGCTTAATTTGATGTTACCTTTGTATCATTAGTTAAGCAAAGAAAATTATGAAAGACTTAATGCGCATTAAATGTTTAATATCACAGGATATCGAAACATTATTAAATCAGCAGATCAAAAAAGAAGCCCACTCTTCATCACTATATTTATCAATGTCATCTTGGTGCGACCAAAATGGATTCGACTTTTCAGCAGATTATTTCTTAAAGCAATCTGAAGAAGAAAGAGTACACCAGCTTAAATTGTTCAAATATGTTTTAGATATGGGCGGAAACGCAATATCTCCGGAAGTTTCTGGTATCAAAACCGAATTTGCCGGATTTAGAGAAGTTTTCGAAGATGCTTTAGAAGCAGAGATTGCCATTACCCAAAGTTTTAAAAACCTGGCTTCTAAGTGCCACAAAGAACAGGATTTTGTAACCATGGAATTCTTAAACTGGTTCTTGAAAGAGCAACGCGAAGAAGAATACAAAGCACGCAGGGCATTAGAATTATTCGAAGTGATTGGCGAAGAAGGTACAGGAAGATGGGAAATTGATAAACACGTGAACAAAATCACCTATTCAGAAGAATAACAACAACAAAACATATATTGAAAGCTATCCTAAAAAGGGTAGCTTTTTTTTTACTCAAAAAAATTGACGAAGTAATAGCGCTAATGCATTAAGATCACAGCATTTGCGGATAACGGTTGTTCTAATCTCAAGACATCGCCATTTCGACTGAAGCACTCTCGAAGGGGTTCCTTTGGAACACTGCAGTCGAAATGACTGATTGATCAAGGCAGAAATGACGCGAAAAACGCGCTGCACTATACTATCGACTCCCTGCTATCGGCCTAGGATATGATGGAAGGAGAAAACGTTAAAGCTTTAGCACCCCTTTCGATCTACCACTTCCTAGAGGCAGCACGCCCTCCCCAATCCGTCATCGGGGCTTGTGCTGACGACCTCAAAGCTTTGACGAATTTATCCGACATCAGATCCAAGCCTTTCAGTTATGCCTTGGCGTTTGTTGTTTTTAATGGCAGGCATGCTTTCGCTGCGCTCAGGTTGTTTCATTATCATCAAGGATAAAGAAAGAGCCCCTTCGGCGGCGGCGAGCCGAGGCAAGCCTGAGTCATAGACAAAGAACTCTCCTGTAAAGGAGTTCCTTTGGAACACTGCGGTCGAAGTGACAGCACTTTTCTCCTTTCCGCCATGCTTTATCCTATACCTATTGGATTGTAATGACACCAAAAAAAGAAAAGCCCCGTTTATCGGAGCTTTTTTTGGTTTAGGATGTTTGGTTTATGTTGATTATGAATAAGTCTTGATGCTTTTGTAAAAAAAGCGCCGTTACCAGCGCTTTTTTTAAACCAAATATATAATAATAATTAACGAGCATTACAAAAGTACAAACTTTATTCATATTAGCAAGTATTTTTGTTAAAAATTTTAAATATTTTAATAAAAAACACATAAAACATTAAAAAACAGACATGAAAAATAAACTATACAGATATAAATCATATTAAAATTAATTTTTAACATAAAAACACTAGTTTTTTCCTTTCAAAATCATAATTTAAGAAAATATTTAAGCAAAATGATAGAAGATTTTATAAAAAATTACTTAAATCATCCCAAAACTTATGATGAAATGTTCCTAAATGGCGATCATTACCGAGATCATTATTCAAACTTCATCAACAATTTCTCTAAAGAATCGCTCGAGAACCTGAACAAAAAGGAAGAATTGGCTAAAAAACTGTTCATGAGCCAGGGCATTACCTTTACCGTATATGATAGCGGCGAAGGGATCGAAAAAATCTTTCCTTTTGATATTATCCCGAGAATTATTACGTCAACAGAGTGGAGTTTTATAGAAAAAGGAATAAAACAACGCTTAAAAGCGCTAAATCTTTTCTTAAAAGACATTTATAGCAATCAATTTATCTTAAAAGACCAGATTGTACCTATAAACGTAATTTATTCTTGTCCGCATTTTTTAAGAGAGATGCACAATGTAAACGTATTACACGATATCTATATCCATATTGCCGGAATAGACTTGATAAGAGATCATGACGGAACATTTTATGTACTCGAAGATAACCTGCGCACACCTTCGGGCGTGAGCTATATGCTCGAGAACAGGGAAATCACCAAAAGATTATTCCCCGACCTTATTCCGCAATGCGGCGTAAGAAGTGTAACCGAATACCCTGCCATATTGTATAAAAATTTAATGAGCCTCTCTCCCAGAGCTGTTTCCAACCCAACAATTGTACTGTTAAGCCCGGGCATGTATAATTCTGCCTATTACGAACATACTACCCTTGCCCGCTTAATGGGGGTAGAACTGGTAGAAGGACGTGACCTGGTGGTTAAAAATCAAAAGGTATTTATGAAAACCACTACCGGCCTGCAGCAGGTTGATGTGATTTATCGCCGCGTAGACGACGACTATCTTGATCCGTTGGTTTTTAATCCGAACAGCGTATTGGGTGTTGCCGGCCTAATGGGCGCCTATCGCAAAGGCAATGTAGCCATTATTAATGCAATAGGCAATGGCGTAGCCGACGATAAAGCCGTTTATACTTATGTACCAGATATGATCAGGTACTACCTGAACGAAGAACCCATACTCAAGAATGTACCCACCTACCAGCTCAGCAATAAAGATGAGCTCGATTATGTTTTTGCAAACATCAATACGATGGTCATAAAAAAAACCAACGGAAGCGGTGGATATGGCATGTTAATGGGGCATGCTGCCAGCGAGCAGGAAACCGACGAATACAAAATCGAAGTACTGAAAGATCCCCGCAATTTTATTGCCCAACCTACCATAAGCCTGTCTTCTGCCCCGTGTTTTATCAACGGAAAACTGGCTCCCCGCAGAATCGATCTTCGCCCTTTCGCTTTAAACGGACCAGATGGCATTTCAATTGTGCCGGGCGGCTTAACCAGGGTAGCCTTAAAAGAAGGTTCGCTGGTCGTAAACAGCTCGCAGGGCGGCGGCAGTAAAGATACATGGGTTTTAACTTCTTAGAATACGGAATATGTTAAGTAGAGTTGCATCAAGCTTATATTGGCTAAGCAGATATGTTGAGCGCAGCGATGGTATGCTGCGCATGTTAAAAACAAATTATGCTTCCTCACAAGATACCATACAGGAATTTACCTGGAAGCCGGTCATCAGGATTTTTTCGTCAGATGACGAAAATGAATTATTGAATATTCAGCACGATAGCCGGGCGGTAATAGAATACCTCTTGTTAAACCGCGAGAATCAAAATTCTATTTTAAACATTGTTACCCTGGCCCGGGAAAATGCACGGAGCGTTCAGGAACATATCCCTAAAGATTTATGGCAGTGTTTAAACGAATATTACCATGCAGTGAAAGACGAGAAATTATTGTGGTACGTACAGAAGGATGACCCGGTTACGGCCCTGGATGTTTTGATTAAACAGGTAATGTTATATAACGGAACTGCCGACAGTGTGATGGAACGTGGGGAAAGCAGAAGTTTTATGAATATTGGCAAACACCTGGAGAGAAGCATACAGTCAGTCGACATTCTCGACATTAAATTCAGCTCGATAAGCAGCAATCCGGATCTGCTGACGGATATATCCTATTGGAAACATTTATTGCTATCATTAGGCGGCTATGAACTATACCTAAAAACTTACAGGCAAGGTTTCGACGCAAAAAACATCATCGAATTAGTGATGCTCAACAATGATTTCCCAAGGTCGGCACTGTATGCGATGCATAATATCGAAAGGTATTTTAACCGGTTAAAAAGCGAAAGCAATATCGAACATTATAACAACTTATCTTTTAAAATAGGGCGTTTAAAAAGTATGATTACCTATAGCTCGGTAAATACCATGAACGAAGAGCAGTTGCACCATTACCTTACAGAGATCAGAGCTGAACTTTTCGGCATCGGAAACCTGCTGAATGAATATTATTTCGCAAATTCATAAAAAAGTACATTTTTAACCACAGATGAACACGATTAACACAGATACTATTCTTTGGTTGATTTTTAAATCTGTGGTAAAACATAATTAGAGCCTTATGCCTATTTTCAAAATCAAACATATCACCAATTACAAATACGAATTGCCTGTTCGGGACAGTGCAAATCAGATTATTTTATTTCCGATTAAAGATGATTTTCAAAAAGTGGTTAAACACGACCTGAATATCTCCGGAAGCCCGGAAATTGAAATCTTTATCGATTATTACGGCAATGAAGTAGGCACATTTACCCAAAATGAGCCCCATACCCAGCTAAAAATTTTCTCTAAAGTGAGTGTAGAAACCTTCCCGAAGCCATTGCCGCAAGACGATATGTTTAGCAGTGAGCAGTGGAACAGTTTAAGCGCCCTAAAATTTGAAGTGCCATATATCGATTACCTGCGACAAGAAAGTTTCGAGGGCATTAGCCAACTGAAAGAAACTGCACTTAAGATTAAAGATGCTGAAGATACCCCCTATCAAACCGCGATAAAATACTGCGCCGATGTTTTCAATAATTTCGAGTACATTAAGGGTGTAACCGCAGTTGACACCACCATAGATGAAATTTTAAAACTTAGAGCAGGTGTTTGTCAGGATTTTGCCCATGTACTAACGGCCATGTTGCGTTTAACCGGGATTCCGGCCAGATATGTGAGCGGTTATATCTGCCCAAATAGAGATGGTATGCGGGGTGAAGGTGCCACGCACGCCTGGGCCGAGGCTTATTTACCCGAGTATGGCTGGCTGGGTTTAGACCCCACCAATAACTGTATTGCTAATGAAAACCATGTGCGCCTGGCTGTGGGCCGTAATTTTGCCGATTGCTCACCAGTAAAAGGGGTTTACAAAGGTGGTTTCGAACATATTATGGAAGTTAATGTATCGGTAGGTTATAACGATGAAGACTTTAATGATAACGAAACTTATTTTCAGCCAAAAGAAGTGAATTACACTAAACCATCCGGAACAATAACCACCGCAAGAACACAAAACAGCTATCAGCAATATATGGAAGCGATGCAACAACAACAGCAACAGTAGTTTGGAGTGGAGCGTTTGGAGTTTGGAGTAAACTACTCACTAAAAAACTGAAAACTGTGTGCTGAAAACTGCCGACTGATACGTTTTTTTTTTCTAAATTTGCGCCTTTTACAAATAACAATATGATTAAGAGACAGCAAATTAAAGATTTATTAAAGTCGACAGCATTTGACACAGAAGTAACGGTTATGGGATGGGTTAGAACTTTCCGTAATAATCAGTTTATTGCATTAAATGACGGGTCTTGCATGAGCAATATCCAGGTGGTGATCGATTTTAATAATTTACCTGATGAGCTGTTAAAAAGAATCACTACCGGTGCGGCCATTTCTGCAAAAGGTAAATTGGTAGAATCTTTAGGTAAAGGTCAAACTGTTGAGATTAAGGCAACAACTGTAGAAATTTTAGGTGATAGCGATCCTGAAAAATTCCCATTGCAACCCAAAAAACACAGTTTAGAGTTTTTGCGCGAAATTGCACACCTGCGTTTCCGTACCAATACTTTTAATGCCGTTTTTAAAGTACGTCATGCCTTGGCTTTTGCCATTCACCAATTCTACAACGAACGTGGTTTTGTTTACATGCACACGCCTGTAATTACCGCAAGTGATGCAGAAGGCGCCGGTGAGATGTTTAAAGTAACCACTTTAGATTTCGACAATACACCACGTACAGATGATGGTAAAGTAGATTTCTCGCAGGATTTCTTTGCCCGCGCAACCAACTTAACCGTATCTGGTCAGCTGGAAGGTGAGTTAGCGGCAATGGCTTTCGGACAGATTTATACTTTCGGACCTACGTTTAGGGCAGAAAACTCAAATACCACACGCCACCTGGCTGAGTTCTGGATGATTGAGCCAGAAGTTGCCTTTGCCGATTTAGAAGACAACATGCAGCTTGCAGAAGATATGATGAAGTATGTGATTAAATATGCTTTAGACAACTGCAAGGATGAATTAGAATTCTTAAACACCCGTTTGGCCGAAGAGGATAAACAAAAACCACAGAACGAGCGCAGCGAATTTAGCTTGTTGGAGAAATTGGATTTCTGCTTGGCCAACGAATTTGAGCGTTTAACCTATACGGAGGCGATCAGGATTTTAAAATCTTCTAAACCAAACCAGAAGAAACAATTTAAATACCTGATTGATGAGTGGGGTGCTGACTTACAAAGTGAGCACGAACGTTACCTGGTAGAAAAACACTTTAAAAAACCGGTAATTTTAACGGATTACCCTGCCGATATTAAATCGTTCTACATGCGCCAGAATGAGCCAGATGCTGAAGGCAGGCAAACGGTAGCAGCGATGGATATCTTATTCCCTGGTATAGGTGAAATGATTGGCGGATCGCAACGTGAGGAACGTTTAGACCGTTTAACTAAACGCATGGAAGATTTAAACATTCCGCAGGAAGAACTTTGGTGGTATTTAGATACCCGCCGCTTTGGATCAGCTCCGCACTCGGGTTTTGGCTTAGGTTTCGAGCGTTTGGTATTGTTCGTAACCGGAATGACCAACATCCGCGATGTAATTGCTTTCCCAAGGTTCCCGAAAAACGCGGAGTTTTAGAAGGGTTTAGGGTTTAGGGTTTAGGGTTTAGGGTTTAGGAAAACAAATAACCCAATTCTCAAAAGAGTCAAGTTTTAAAAAACTTGACTCTTTTTTTGTCTAAAAATTTCTGCTTTAAAGTTTGAGTTTTGTTAGGCATATTTAAGCTGTTGTCAGCTGCTTAACTATATGGTGGCCAACACCTCCATTGTATTTTTTTCTTTTTCCGAAATAATTTTTAAGATATTGGATGCCTGTTCAATGTATTTAAAATCTTTTGTTTCACTTACCTTTTCGAATAGCTGTGATACAGTTGTCCAAAGTGTTGCTATTTCTGCAAATGCCTCCCATCCTGTTTTTAGCTTATCAAGCTTCAGCAATTCATAACTTTCTTTTAAAAAATCACGATACAAATTCCTGAACAATGCGCCACCTGTTCCAGCTTTTTCCATAATCATGGCAGATAGTTTAAATTCATGCGCTATGTTTTTACTCGCATTAAACCATTTCACAATTTCAGTACTTGTTTTCAAAATCCCTTTGTAGGCAATATTCGTAATGGGTGGGTTCAGGTATTCGATGGCGTTATTTTTAATCGCTATCGGTATGATCGCTTTTAGATCTGGATTATTCCTGCTAGTCTGTTTGAGTGTATAATACAGATTTTTCGAAGCCATAGGTCCTTTTTCAGCCCTCGCCAGTGTTAAACTTTCTAAAGAAGTTTTTACCTCCCCGCCTTGCTGTCTTGTATCTACCAGAAAAGCATTTTTATCGTCATAGCCATAAATTGCAGCATAGTGGCCTGCAAAATGAAAAGGGTTCGAAAAATATTCCAAATGGTAGCAATCTAATTTCAGTCCTACAACCTGCCCTTTATCGAGAAGCTGCTTTACATTATCCCAGGCTTTTTGTTTTGAAGAAGTTTCTTCAACAGTTAATTCGAGATTTAAATTTTTAGCAATATTTTGTGTCAACAGATCGGTTTTTATTCTTCCTCCTATAAATGGAAAATCCATTGTTTTCATATTCCAATAGATAAAACCAAGCCCTTCACCAAGTCCAAAAAGCATAGGTTCGGAAAGTTCAATCCCCAGTTGCAGCAACAAGGTTCCCGTTGCAGTGGTTTCGCAATGTTGTCCGTCAAAAGGTTTTAAATGCTCAATTTTCATTTTAACTGATTAACCGAAAACAATATATTATTTTTTTTCTTTTTACCGTTTCCAGACGGGATTGGAAATGATTTAAAATCATAAATCGTACCATTTTAGGGATTAATCAAAAAAGATGGCTTAGTCGGCTGAAAAAGCCTTCTCGCAAGGACGATGCCCTCACAGTGTGAGCACCACCGAATTAATGTAAGCTAAACAAATCAAGGGTTTTGAACAATCGTCCCAGCGCGACGTCTCATGGGTAGCCAATTGTACAATTGGCGGTTTCGTTCCGTAGGAACGTTTGCTGATTAATCCATTAATACCCCTTCATTTCTGGCCACCTAAACCCGATTGACGCGAAAAGCCCGGAGCGAGGAACGAGCGCGGACTTGTAGCAAAAAGCAGAGCTAAACAAAACCAAGCGCTGCTGCCCCTGCTTTCAAAAAACCAATGAGTTGCCCATACCCCAGCCTTCCAAAGTCATGCCTGTAATCATGATCTTTTAAACTTCGGAAGCCATCCCTAGCTGTTAACGTCCATCATCATGCATGGTATCGCCATATGGGTTAGCGTGTGCATAATCTACTGCCGAAACCTTATAATCGGTTGGGGCAAAACTGGCCGAAGTGCTCAGCGCCATACCCAGCTCGTAACGTGTTGGGTAAGGTGTTTTTAACAAGCTGCCTGCAGGGATGTATGGAAAACTCTCTAAATAACTTTGCATTACACTCGGACTCACCCGTCTATTGATATACGCCCTGCTTAACTGATGCGTTTCTCTTAAACCCGCAGCCCCCAATAGCTCTACCGCACTGGCTACGGTTAGGTTATGAAAGTTTTTAACCCGAACGGTTTTATCTTCTACCACAAGGCCTTTCATTAAACTCTGATCTTGTGTAGCAACACCTGTTGGGCAGGTATTGCTGTTACATTCTAAAGCCTGGATACAGCCCAAAGCGAACATCATTCCGCGGGCAGCATTACACATATCGGCACCAAGGGCAATATTTTTAACCAGGTCGAAACCTGTTGCCACTTTACCCGAGGCGATAATTTTAATGTGTTTTTTCAGATCAAAACCATTCAAAACATCGTATACAAAAGCCACACCTTCGCGCAAAGGCATACCTACCGAATTCGAAAACTCCTGTGGGGCAGCACCTGTTCCGCCTTCGCCACCATCAACAGTAATAAAATCAGGATAAATGCCGGTTTCTACCATGGCTTTACAAATGGCATAAAACTCGCTTTTACGACCGATACACAATTTAAATCCTACGGGTTTACCGCCCGATAAATCGCGGAGTTTCTTCACAAATTCCAATAAACCGATCGGCGTGTTAAAGGCCGAGTGTGCAGGTGGCGACAATACATCTTTACCTTCGGGCACTAAACGGATCCTGGCTACCTCTGGCGTTACCTTTTTGGCGGGCAGCATGCCACCGTGACCAGGTTTAGCGCCTTGCGAAAGTTTAATCTCGATCATTTTTACCTGGTCGGTTTGTGCCCTTTCGGCGTAAGCATCGTAATTAAAGGTACCATCGGCATTACGGCAACCGAAATAACCGGTACCAATCTGCCAGATCAAATCGCCACCTGGCTGACGGTGATAATCGCTTATTCCACCCTCGCCGGTATTGTGTGCAAAGTTGCCCATTTTAGCACCGCCGTTTAAAGCCAGAATGGCATTCTGACTTAAGGAGCCAAAACTCATGGCCGAAATATTATAAATACTCGCAGAGTAAGGTTTTTTGCAATCCGGGCCACCAACGGTAACGCGTGGATCCAGGTTTAATTCGTGGTGAGAAATGGCCGCAATACTATGACTTAACCATTCGTAGCCATTGTCGTAAACATTTAACTGTGTACCGAATGGGATGGTATCGTTATCTTTTTTAGCACGTTGATAGATTAATGAGCGGTTTAACCTGCTGTAAGGCGTACCGTTCGTATCGCTTTCTACAAAATACTGGTAAACTTTTGGTCTCAGTTCTTCCATAAAATACCTTAAACGGCCAAAAACCGGGTAGTTCCTTACAATACTATGTTTGGGCTGGTATAAATCGTAAATACCAAGAATTACAAAAGGACCAGTGAAGATGAATGTCCACCATAAAAAGGGATGGTAAAGGCCCAGCATAATGGTCAGGGCAATTAAAAATGCGGCAATTGCGACGAAAGCTTTTCTCATAATAATAGATTAGCGTATGTTTTGTTGGTACAAAGATTAGGATTATTAAACAACTGACACCATTAATTTGTTATTTTTACGCTATGCTTATTAAGATCTATCCAGAAAATCCAAACGAAAGAGCCATTGAACAAGTTGTTGAAGTGTTGAAGAAAGGTGGTTTAATCATCTATCCTACCGACACCATTTATGGTTTGGGCTGCGACATTACCAATCCGAAAGCCATCGAAAAAATTTGCAGAATACGGGGTATTAAACCCGAAAAGGCCAATTTCTCTTTCATCTGCCACGATTTAAAGCATATTTCCGATTATATTAAACCGATTGACAATACCACGTTCAGGGTGTTAAAAAAAGCACTACCGGGTCCTTTTACCTTTATTTTTAATGCCAATAACAACGTACCCAAATTATTAAGTTCCAATAAAAAAACGGTGGGTATCCGTGTACCCGATAACAACATTGCCCGTTGTATTGTAAAAGAACTGGGTAATCCTATCCTGTCTACTTCGATAAAGGATGATGATGATGTAATCGAATATTCTACCGACCCGGAATTGATCCACGAAAAATATGAAGACCTGGTTGATCTGGTCATTGATGGCGGTTTTGGTGATAACGAAGCCTCTACCGTAATCGACTGTACAACAGGCGAATTCGAAGTGATCCGTGAGGGTAAAGGAAATATCGAGGAGTATTTGTAAGCTTATTATTGTGTAAGCCAGATCGCCTATTTTATCAGAGCTGTTAGATTACTTTTTTTTTGAAAGTGACGGTTTCAGTTCCCTGTGGCGGCCTCCAACCCTGCTTTACACTTCAAGTCCTCCCCGATTAAAATCGGGATGCGGGCTTTCCGTTTCAATCAGGCTTAGTAACAAAGTGGGCGCTCCGAAGATGAATAACATTTAGTGCTTAAACAGGTTGTATCATATTTGTAATTTCATTTTCTATCAAGCCAACCTGCGAAGCAAGCTTGAAGGCCTATAAAAACATATACAAAACTGAAAAAAGTAAGAGCCGCCTCGGCGGCGGCGAGCCGAGGCAAGCCCGATCTTGGGCAAAACCCACAATTGTCATTCAAAACGCAGTGAAGAATCTCGCTAAAAGATCCTTCGGCCCCCACCAAAATTTATCAACATCCAACCTAAATACCAAAGAAATATATAAATTTATATTTTAATACCGTACTCCACAAGCTTTTAACAAAACAAACAACTAAAATTAACCTCATTCTAATACTGAATTAATATTCTACGCTTATTTTCGTAACCTAATCATTCTATATGGCGCTACAATTACTCCAATAAAGCTTTCTTGCTAAAAAAATCGTTGTCAGCAAATGATTTTCACACAATTGCTATAAATATTTCCCTATAGTGATGATGGTTTACGCTGAATGATCAAAAATCTTCTAATTAAAATCCTTATTATTCTGTATGGCAAAACGCTACTCCTAATCATTCCAATCATCGCGGGACCGTTCCCGAAAAATAAAGCAATTATGCTTAATCCGCCGCTAACTTATTCAAAAAGATTAATTCATCATTTCATATCCCTAAAAAACTTATATGAAAAAACTTTTACTATTATGTTCTACAATGCTTTTGGCAACTTCGTTGTTTGCCCAAAGTTTTAACGGAACCTACAATTTCGGTAGCGTTTCTACCACTACTGGTAAAACGGACCCTACCCCGGTTCCAACTGCAATCGGAGTTACTTTTGGTTCTTTTACGGCTAACGGGGCGGTTTCTGCAAACCCCAATGCAGGTGGAAGGTTTTCTTTCACCAGTCAGCCTACAGGGGCAACCAATGCCAGTGATGTTTTTACCGGCACAATAGATTTAACCAAGTATTACGAAGTAACCATTACACCTGTTACAGGTTACACCTTAAACATTACGGGTATTAAATTCACCCTGCAACGTTCAGGAACCGGGATCAGGCAATATAGTGTACGATCGAGTAAAGACAGCTATGCGGCTAACCTACCAGCCTCGGTATCGCCCGCCAATACAGATCTTCAGGTTGTAACAGGAAACATTTTTCAGGTCCTGGATGCGGCAACAACTGCCGAGGTGGGCAGTACCATTACCTTAACGGGCTTTACCAGCATTTCTACAGCAACCACCTTCCGCTTTTATGGTTACAATGCCGAAGCTGCCGGAGGTACCTTTAGCATAGATGATGTGGTTATTTCCGGATCTGCAGTTTCTGGTACCGACAATACCCCTCCAGTAAATACAGCCTCATACCCAAAAACATCAAATATTACCTCAACCTCATTTAGCCTTACCCATAATATCGATGAGCCGGGTAAAACTTATTACGTTGTTACCGCATCAGGCAGCCCAGCGCCAACCCCGGCACAGGTAAAAGCCGGATTAAACGGAAGTGGTACCGCAGCAATTAAATCTGGTGCTTTGACCAATGCAGCCAATACAGATGTTAGTACATCCATTACCGGATTAACTGCAACTACAAATTATGCCCTGTACGTGGTGGCAGAAGATGGTGCCAGCACGCCTAATTTGCAAACTTCAGTTACACTCCTAAATGTAACCACACTGGGTTTGGCAGATGTTACCCCTCCTGTAACGGCAGCCACTTACCCCAAAACCACAACGGTTACCACTACCTCGGTAGCTTTTGTAAACAACATTAACGAAGCAGGTACCACTTATTATGTTTTGGCCCTTTCGGGAGGTACTGCGCCAACACCTGCACAAGTGAAAGCCGCTCAGGATGGCACCGGATCTGCAGCTTTAAAATCGGGATCATTTGCGAACACGGCCAACACCGATGCCAGTGCATCCATCACCGGTTTAACAATCGGCACTGGTTATACCTTATATGTAGTGGCACAAGATGCCGCCGGCAATTTACAAACCACAGTTGCCACTGTAGATGCCACCACTGCTAATCCTCCTCTGGTAAGCGCGCCCGTAATCATCAGTCAATATTACGAGGGCACTTCTGTAAACAAATGGATCGAATTAACCAATTTGAGCAATGCACCGATCAATACCGCATCACCACAGTTAAAATTAGCTTTATACAATATTTCAGGCGATGCAGGTAACATTAATATCACCGGTACACCTTCTCAAACGGTAAATTTAAACTTTACTATCCCGGCCCATGGCTCCGTACTTTTGGGCAATACGGGCAACAGCAATACCGAAGTACCCTACCTGAGTACTTCCAGTGCCATATTAAACAGCAATACCGTAATCAACTTTAACGGTAACGATGGTGTAGCCCTTTTAGATGCCAATAACAACATTATAGATGCTTTCGGTCAGGGGGTTAACGCCAAAGATGTTTCTTATGTAAGAAGTTTGAATGTAACCGCACCCAGTCCGGCTTATGTAGACGACGATTGGACCAGAACACCACTGGCTACCGTTCAAAATGCCATTGATGATGACGATGCCAATAGATTGGGTGTACATTTCCCGCCTAACTTACCTGCCTGCGCCGCACCAACCAGTCCGGCAACAGCATTAACCTTCAGTGCCGTAACTACAGGCAGCATCACCGCTGCTTTCACTAAATCGGCCGATGCCAACGAATACCTGATCATCAGAAGTTTAAATGCCACGTTAAGTGCGCTTCCGGTTGATGGTACCGCTTATGCCATTGGTTCTGCTTTTGGTGGGGGCACGGTAATCAACAAAATTGTAAACAATACCTTTACCGATAACAATTTAAACAGTTCTACTACTTACAATTATTTTATTGTTCCGTTAAACAACCTTTCTTGTACCGGCGGACCGAAATATTTAACCACCAATATTTTAACCGCAGCACAAAGCACTAAAACCTTATTGCCTTGTGCTACCCCAACGGCACAGCCTACAGGTTTTACCATTACTTCTTCCAACTATAACTTTATCCAGGCTTCTTTCACGGCCGCCAGCGCAGCTGATGAATACCTGGTGGTGATGAGTACCAACAACACCTTAACCGCAGCACCGGTAAACCAAACGGTTTATAATGTAGGCGATGCTTTAGGTGGTGGTATCGTGGTGAAAAGAGGAACGGGCACTTCATTTATCAGAAATGGTTTAACCCAGAACACCAATTATTACTTTTTCACCTATGCCGTAAACAGTGCCTGCAGCGGTGGCCCTTTATATTTAACCACACAGCCGCTTTTAGGAAACTTTAAAACTGGTATCCTTGATGTAAACAAACTCAATTTCTATTATGGTAACCTGCACAGTCATAGCAGTTATTCTGACGGAAATAAAGACGATTTAACCAAAAAACCAGAAGATGATTATGCTTTTGCCAAAACGGCGATGAACCTCGATTTCCTTGGGATATCAGAGCATAACCACACTCAGGCCGGCATGTCTTTAGCCAATTGGCAACCGGGTATCATTGCAGCCAAAAATGCAACCACTTCTACTTTTGTTGCGCTGCACGGTATGGAATGGGGCGTAATCAGTGGCGGCGGACACGTAATTGTGTACGGTATTGATTCACTGATCGGCTGGGAGCCCGGCGAAAACCAGATTTATGTACCTAAGAGTACTTATACCGGGCCAGCGGGTTTATTCAGGATCATTAACCGCCACGGTTTAAATGCCGTAGCTACTTTGGCTCACCCTAATACTACCGATTTTAACAACATTTCGGCCACTTACGATTTAAGTGCCGATAGCGCCATTGTAGGTGCGGCTTTAGAAAGTGGCCCTGCGTTTTCGACCAATGTCACCTATTCCGATCCCGCCAGCTCAATGAGTTATTTAAGCTATTATAACCGCATGCTGGCTAAGGGTTATCACCTTGGTGCAAGTATTGATCATGATAACCACAACATGACTTTTGGCAAACACACCCGTGCCAGGTTAGTGGTATTGGCTCCCGCCCTTACCGAGAACGATTTATTGGATGCCATTAAAAAGATGCGTTTCTACGCCTCACAAGATTCGGCCGCGAAAGTCGTTTTCACCATTAACAAGCAACCTGTAGGAAGTGTATTTAAAACCGCTGGTGCACCACAGATCTCGGTGAGTTCGATTACCACAAGTCCGGTAACCAGCATCCGGATTTTATACGGAACACCTGGAAGCGGTACCAATCCGGTAGAATTAACCACCAGCCCAACCGCAAGTTTAACCTATACCGATAATGCCCTTGCTAACCTGGCCACTGGCTATTATTATGCTGATATTGTAGAAGCAGACGGAAGCCGGATCATTACCTCGCCCATCTGGTACACCAGAGATGATGCAACCGTTAAGAAAGACCAGAATATTACCTTTGCGCCTACAAGAACTGCTACTTACGGCGATCCTGATTTAGTTGCAGGGGCCACGAGCGATAATACCACGATTAACATTACCTATACCAGTAGCGATACCAATATTGCCACCATCAGCAATAACGATATCCACATTGTAAAAGCAGGAACGGTAACCATTACGGCCAACCAACCGGGCGATACTTTCTTTAACCCTGCAGTTGCCAAACAACAGGTATTAACTATTGCGCCTAAAGCCATTACGGTAACCGCAGATGCCAAAACCAAGGTAGAAGGAACAGCTGATCCCGCATTTACCTACGTTTCCAGTCCTGCATTAATTGGTGCCGATGCTTTTACAGGCGCATTAAGCCGTGTGGCGGGCGAAACCGCAGGCGATTATGCCATTCAGCAGGGAACGCTGGCATTAAGTAGCAATTACACCATCAACTACAACGCTGCCAATCTTCATATTAATGCCAAACCGGTTGCCGCATTAAGTGCCAGTGTTGCTGTTCCACAAAACGCCACTGCTCCGGTAATTACCTTTAGGGCAACTGCGGGTACAGCACCGTTTACATTTACTTATAATATCAATGGAGGCAGCAGCCAAACATTGAGGGCAACAAGCAATACCGCAACAGTAACGGCACCAACCAATGTGGTGGGCACATTCGTTTACACCATCACCAACATTGCCGATGCTTTTAGTGCACAGGCGCAAAATGTTTCAACCACGGTAACGGTTCGTCCATTACCAGTAGCCACCATTGCAGGTAATACAACCGTGTGTAACTTCGGTTCATCACCAAACATTACCTTCACAGGCTCGGTTGGCACAGCACCATATACCTTTACCTACAGTATTAATGGAGGCAGCAACCGTACGGTAAGCACAAGCTCAACCACAGCAACGGTTAGCGTACCAACCAATTTAACAGGTACATTTACCTACAATTTAGTAAGCGTAACCGATGCTTATGCTACCCAAACGCAAAGCGGAACAGCAACGGTAACGGTAAATGCCCTGCCAGTGGTTTCCATCAGCAGTAGCAAAGGTTTATCGATTTCCAAAGGCGATGCCATCATTTTAACGGCTACCGGCGGTACGCAATACAGCTGGACAGGCTCAGATATCATTAGCGGACAAAGTACTGCTGCCTTAACCATCCGGCCGAAACAGAGCGGTACTTACCGTGTTACTGTAAGCAATGCAAGTGGTTGTGTGAGCGATCAAAGCATTTCTATTAACGTGATAGACGATTATAAACTCGAAGCCAGTACTGTGGTTACGCCGAATGGTGATGGGTATAATGATAAATTCATCGTGAAGAATATCGATTATTATCCAAACAATACCTTGAAGATATTCGACAAGGCCGGGCGGATTTTATACACCAAACATACCTATGCAAACGATTGGGACGGAACCATAAACGGTAGTCCGCTGAATGAAGGAACCTATTACTACATCATCGATTTAGGTAGTGGCATCGGTACATTCAAAGGTTTTATCAACATCATTAGAGACTAATTACAGACATGAGAGCAATTACAAAAAACATAAAGCAAATGCGTCGGGTAACGTTTCTATTTGCTGCAGGCACATTATTTTTAGGTTCCGTTAAAGCACAGATCCTTCCACTCAATGCACAATATTTTCAGAACCGTTACCTCGTTAACCCCTCAATGGCGGGTATTAACGAAGGTTTTAACATCAACGGAAGTTTCCGCAAACAATGGTCGAACATTCCGGGTGCCCCTATTACCCAAAGTGTAACCCTAGATCAGCAGGTGAACAAAGTAGGCTGGGGAGTGAATGTGTACAACGAGAAATCGGGCGGTATCCAGCGCACCAAAGCCGTTGGAACCTTTGCTTACCACCTTCCGCTAAACAGCGACGATCAGAAATTAAACTTCGGTATCTCTTTTGGCGCAAGTCAGGATAAGCTGGATTTAAGCAGTGTAAGGAATAGTGATATCAATGATCCATCCATTGCCCGTTTTAACGATCGGGGTTATTATGTAGACGGCGATTTCGGGATCTCTTACACCTCGAAAGGGTTAACCGTTGAAGGTGCCGTACCGAACATGCGCTCCGTTTTCAGAAAAGACGATTTAAACTTTGCCGACAAACCCACGTTTTATTCGGCGGTGAGTTATAAGTTCATGTTGGGATCGGGCATTAATGGGATCAGCCTCGAACCCAAAGGTGTTTTCAGGGGCATTAAAAATTACGATAACCTATGGGATGCCGGTTTAAATGCAAATTTTGCCAACGATAAACTGTACGTCATGGCGATGTACCACAATACACAAAACGCTACGTTTGGTTTCGGCATGAATTACAAATCGACCTTATATTTTATGGCTTATTACAACACGGCAACTTCCGCAATCAGCGGTTATACCGATGGCGATTTTGAAGTAAATATCAGGGTAAATATTGGTAAGAAGCCTTAATTTTATTTTAAAAGAAGGGCCGTCATCCTCGCGCATGCGGGGATCTTAATGCAAGAAAAGCCGCAGATGTAAAAATCTGTGGCTTTTTTAATTGATCGCATTCCCACCGATCCGCCTATCGGCACCTTTCCCCTGAAAGGAAAAGGGCTAAAAGACAAATTATCGCGTCCTGTAATATGCGCCGTGCTATCGGCCTGGGAAATGATGGAAGGAGATCCTTCGACTACGCTCAGGACGTTAAAGCTTTTGCACATCCTTTCAACCTACCACTACCCCAAGGCAGCACGTCCTCCCCGATGAAGGATCGGGGAGGACGTGCTGGCGACCAAAAAAGCTTTGACGAATTTATCCGACATCAGTTCCAATCTTGGGTTTTTGTTTCTTTTGAGCCAAGCCAAAAGAAAGAGCCCCTCGGCGGCGGCGAGCCGAGGCAAGACTGCGCGAAGGCAAGAATAGAAAGTGCTTTAAGATTCCTGCTTGCACGGGATCCGATAGCTATCGGATGACGACCGTATTAGTTAACTCCCAATAGCAACCTAAAACCGTACCATTAAATAACAGATTTCCTCACAAAAAATCCCCCATCCCCCCTTATTTCACTATTTTTACCCCTATGGCTAAACTCATCAATCTAGAAGTATTTCAGCGTTTCTTCCGCTCCGGACAAGTTGGCGGTTTTTTATTGTTGATCTGCGTGGCAATCTCCTTACTCATCGCCAATACCGCTTCGAAAGAAAATTTCGAAGCATTTTTAGCCACTAAATTAGGCTTTGGTGAAGTAAACTACAGCATCTTAGCCTGGATAAACGACGCTTTAATGGCTATATTTTTCCTGCTCGTAGGACTCGAAATCAAACGCGAACTCGTAGAAGGCGAACTCTCCTCGCTTAAAAGCGCAGCCTTACCCGTAATTGCAGCGCTCGGCGGCATGCTCTTACCCGCTTTAATTTATAGCCTCTTTAATAAAGGTGCAGAAACTGCCGGCGGCTGGGGCATCCCCATGGCTACCGACATCGCCTTTGCCCTCGCCATTATTGCCATGCTCGGTAAAAGTGTACCCACCAGTTTAAAAATATTCCTGGCTGCTTTAGCCATTGTAGATGATCTTGGCGCAATCCTCGTCATCGCGATCTTTTATACCCACCAGATTCATTTCGAATACCTCGTTATGGCTGGGGGTATCCTCATTCTTTTAGGACTGATGAATTATTTCGGCGTAAAGAAACTCGTATTTTACCTTATCCCAGCCATATTCCTCTGGTATTTCATCCACCACTCGGGCATCCATGCCACCATTGCAGGGGTACTGCTTGCTTTTACTATCCCCACCAATGAAACGGACGAAGAATCGCCTTTAGAAAAACTGGAGCATTTTTTAACCACTCCGGTAAACTACATCATTATGCCCATTTTTGCTTTGGCGAATACCAACATCACTTTCCAGAAAGAAATGCTCGCCGGATTGGTTTCACCCCTCGGCCTTGGCATTATCGTAGGTTTATTCGTGGGTAAAACCATTGGTGTAACCTTTTTCAGCTGGTTAGCCGTAAAACTGAAGTGGGCCGATTTACCCACCGGAGCAGGCTGGAAACACATTTTAGGTTTGGGTATGCTCGCCGGAATCGGTTTTACCATGTCGATCTTTATTGCCCTGCTCTCTTTTAGCGAGGTATTGCATGTGTCGGAAGCGAAGTTTGCCATTTTAACCGCTTCGATCCTTTCGGGTGTGGTGGGTTTTGTGTTTTTAAAATCGGTGAAGAGGGATTAAGCGTTTAACCGCAAGGGCGCGGAGGGGGAACCGCAAAGAACGCGAAGTACAAACGTTACTTTTTAGCGCCTTAATCCCTATCCACCTATCGGCACCTTTCCCCTGAAGGGAAAGGACTGAAAAACAAATTACCGCACCCTACAATATGCCCCATGCTATCTGCACCTCGCTATACGGCCTAGGAAATGATGGAAGGAGAAAACGTTAAAGCTTTTGCACCTCCTTTCAACCTACCACTACCCGAGGCAGCACAAGCCCCCGATCCTTCATCGGGGGCTTGTGCTGACGACCAAAAAAGCTTTAACGAATTTATCCGACATCAGATCCAAGCCTTTCAGTTATGCCTTGGTGTTTGTTGTTTTTAATGGCAGGCATGCTTTCGCAGCGCTCAGGTTGTTTCTTTATCATCAAGGATAAAGAAAGAGCCCTCCAGCGGCGGCGAGCTGGGGCAAGACCGAGCCTGGGGCAAGAATAGCCAACGCATTAAGGTTCCCGCCTATTGTTTTCACCCTTTCACTTTACCCCTCGAGGTATTCTCTTCGAATAAAATAGATAAGCATCGCGTTTTAGATGCTGAGCTTAAATAAACCAGGCGAACTATTCCCCTAACAGATTTTTATGTTTTACACCCCACCTTTCAAGTTCATTAATAATCGGCCTCAATTCGAGGCCAATGGGGGTTAGTTCATATTCCACCCGTGGCGGAACCTCAGCGTAGATGGTCCGCTTAACAATTTTATCTGCTTCTAATTTGCGTAGCTGTAAGGTTAACATTCGCTCGGTAATATTTGGCAAACGTTGTTTTAACTCTCCAAATCTGAGTTTACCATTCATTAACCACGAACAGATCACTAAAGCCCATTGCCCGCCGATAATGTTTGCAGAATAAACTTCTAAACACTCATCAGCTAAAGCTTGTTTGTTAGCGTAGTTGGTAGAGGTTTCCTTGATTTTAGACATACTTACATTTTTTATAGTACCTTACAATTGGTCGCTAATGTACAAAATAAGCGGTTATGCCTCTATTTTTGTGCTTTATAATCATCAAAATTTGTAAAAATGAAGACACTAATCGTCGTAACACATCCCGATATTAAAAGTTCCCTAATCAACAAACGGTGGATTGAAGAATTAAACAAATACCCTGATAAATATGTAGTCCACCAACTGTATGAGGCCTATCCTGACGAAAAGATTGATGTATTGGCAGAACAAAAACTGGTTGAATTACACGATAAAATTGTATTCCAGTTTCCCTATTATTGGTTCAATTGCCCCTCACTTTTAAAAAAATGGATGGATGAAGTACTCACTCATGGCTGGGCCTATGGCAGCAAAAGTGGCTATAAATTGTCTGACAAGAAAATCGCACTGGCCATTTCATTGGGCGTTGAAGAACACGAACTGCGTCCATCAGAAAAATATAAATACCCACTAACAGAATTAACCCGTCCGTTCGAACTTTCTTTTCAATATGTAAAAGCCGATTACCGTCCCCTGTTTGCTTACTATGGAATGGAGTATAACACGTCACAAAAATGGATAGAAGAAAGCGTTCCTTTGTATTTAGATTTTTTAGATTCGTTGTAGCGTAAAGGTTCAAGAGCGCCAATTTTTACCACCGAGAGTACTGAGTTTTACACAGAGGAACACCGAGCAATATCCTTAGACACCCAGCACTGTGTACTTCGTGCCCTTTCTTTGTGGTAAAAGATTTAATTGTTTTGTACTTAACAGCGAAGAGGACACAGGTAGGTCGCAAGAACACGAAATACAAGCGTTACTTTTTAGCGCCTTACCCCCCTATCCGCCTATTGGCACCTTTCCCCTGAAAGCGAAAGGACTAAAAAACAAATTACCGGCACCCTGCAATATCCCCCATGCTATCTGCGCCCTGCTATCCGGCCTAGCAGATTTTCGCTGGAAAAAGCACGGAAATCTTTGTACCTCCCCTCATTAACCCACAGTCTAAGGCAGGATCAAAGCGGGAGCGGTGGGGATAAGCAAGGGTAAGAGCCTCGATGCTGCCGCAATTAAGATTTCCGTAGGTTTTTACAAGATATTTCGCAGCAATCTTTTATACCTATAACAAACAATATCATCGCATAAAAAACGATGTAAGCCTTTCAGTTATGCCTTGGTGTTTGTTGTTTTCAACGGCAGGCATGCTTTCGCTGCACTCAGGTTAGTTACCTTTTTATCAAGAAAAAGGTAAGAGCCCCTCGGCGGCCGTGAGCCGAGGCAAGACTGTGCCTAAGGCAAAATAGGAAAAAGAGTAGCAGAATAGCGAGCGCATTAAGGTTCCCGCCTGCGCGAGAATGACGATCGGATGATCTAGCAAGTGCCATAGAAACATTTATTAACAAAAAAGCACCAAGAACATCGCGCTCTTAGTGCCTAAATTTATACACAAGCCTATAAAACCTTAAAGATGTTATAGGCTCAGCTATAGTGTTTTACAAATTAATTCCAGCCGCCGCCTAACGAGCGGTACAAACCAACAACAGCATTTAACTGCTCTGTTTTAATGGTGGTTAACTCAAGCTCGCTCTGCAATAAATTGCCCTGTGCGGTAATAACCTCTAAATAGTTAGCCATACCACTTTTAAACAATAAACTTGCATTTCTTGAAGCCTGTTGTAAAGTCTGCGCTCTTTTTTCGGCAATACTATATTGAGCTTTTAACTTTTCTACTTTAGTTAACTCGTCAGACACTTCGCCAACCGCATTTAATACCGACTGACGGAACTGGATCACCGATTTCTCGCGATCGATTTTAGCCAGCTCTAAATTGCTTTTTAACTGTCCTCGTTGAAAAATTGGCTGGGTAATCCCTGCCCCAACCAAACCGAATAATGATGCCGGAACATTAAACCAGTTGCTCGCTTTAAAAGAGTTGATGCCTCCGCTTGCGGTAATCACCAGCGATGGATACAAACTGGCTTTCGCTACACCAACCTTTGCGTTGGCAATGGTAAGCGCCAGTTCTGCACTTTTAATATCAGGCCTGCGGCTTAACATCGATGAAGGAAAACCTGCGTTTAAATCCTGCGGGATAATCATTTTATCCAAACGGCTATCGCGGTTAATGGTTTTAGGCAAAGTACCGATCAATACACTCAAAGCGTTTTCTTGCAGGGTTACACTCTGCTCTAAACGAGGGACTAACTGTGCCGCATTTAACTGCTGTGCCTGCGCCTGCTGTATCGCTAACGAAGTTACCTGACCGGCATCGAACTGTAAATTGATAATCCTCAAGGTGCTGTCGTTAAGCTTTACGTTCTTTTTAGCGATTTCCAATTGTGCATCAAGCATTAACAGGTTGTAATAACCTTGCGCCACATTGGCCACTAAACGCGTTTGAACTGCTTTACGTGCTTCTTCTGTCTGCAAAAAACTGGCTAAAGCGCCAGCTTTTTGATTGCGGATTTTGCCCCAGATATCGGCTTCCCAAACCACACCCAGATTCGCATTATAATCTTCGATGTGTGTTGAGCCTGTAAACTGGTTAAGGCTTAAACCATTTAAACTGTTATCGCTCGGGCGGCTTGAACTCGCCGCCACCTGCAATTTCAGTTCAGGCAGATAACCCAATTTCGATTGTTTGAACAATACTTCGGCTGCATCGATATTTTTTAATGCAATCTGCATATCGTAATTTTTAACCAAAGCTGTATCAATTAAATTTTGAACAGTAAGGTCGTTGATAAAACTCTTCAATGGCATACTGCCAACACTCGAAGAATCTTTAGGCAATGAATTTCTGAACAAGCCTGGCGCAATATTGGGCAGGGCTGTATCTTTCGAAACCGAACATCCGCTCCAGATTAAAGAAAGGAGCAGGATGGTAATGATATTAAACCGTTTCATAAACTACATGATTATTATTTACAGGTTCTCCATGGTGGTGAACAACCTCATTTCTTGATTTTTTTGATATTTTTTCCTGTAAGGCCTGGAAGATGACAAAGAGTACCGGAATGATGAACAAACCTAAAATTACACCCGATACCATACCACCTGCTGCACCGATACTGATGGAGTGGTTACCCTGTGCCGATGGACCTGTTGCAATACTCATCGGGAATAAACCAAACACAAAGGCAAGTGATGTCATAATGATCGGTCTGATCCTCAATCGCGCTGCTTCTATAGCCGAATCAACCAAACTGAGTCCTGCCTTTCGTCGCTGCACGGCAAACTCCACAATCAGGATGGCATTTTTAGCCAGCAAACCGATTAGCATAATCAGTGCTACCTGTACATAAATGTTATTTTCGATACCGGTTAAGCCCAATACCACAAACACACCGAATACACCTGTAGGGATAGAAAGTATTACTGCTAATGGCAGGATGTAACTCTCGTACTGTGCTGATAATAAGAAGTAAACAAACACCAAACAAAGCAGGAAGATCACTGTAGACTGTCCGCCTGAAGAAATTTCCTCGCGTGTTTGCCCCGAGAATTCGTAAGCATAGCCGGTTGGCAATTGTTCTCTGGCAGTTTCTTCGATTGCTTTAATCGCATCACCAGAACTGAAACCTGGTTTAGGGATGGCATTTACCTCGATCGAGTTAAACAGGTTATAACGCGAGGCCGTTTCCGAACCATATACACGGGTTAATTTAACCAGGGTACTGATGGGCACACTTTCTCCGTTTTTGTTTTTCACAAACACGCGGTCTATACTGGCCGGATCGGTTCTGTCAGCCACATCAGCCTGAACCACTACCCGGTAGTATTTACCAAAGCGGTTAAAATCTGATGCCTGCGCAGTACCAAAATAAGTCTGCATGGTTTGTAGGATGTCTTTTTTGCTTACGCCCAACTGATCGGCCTTTTCGTCGTTAACATCCAATTGTAACTGCGGATAATCTGCTTTATAAGAAGTAAAAGCATAAGCAATAGCCGGTTTCGCCATTAACTTTCCAATAAAGTTATTCGCTACACCACTAAATTTATCCAGCCTGCCATTCGTTTTATCCTGTAACATCACGTTCATGGCCTCTACATTACTAAAGCCCGGAACCGTAGGGAAACTGAATACAAAGAAGGTACCGGCAGATATGGCTGCCATTTTGGCCCTTACGATATTTTGGATCTCATCAATATTTTTTACCGCTCCTCTTTCCTCGTTTGGTTTTAACAATAAGAAAATCTGACCAGCTGAAGGACTGTTTGATGCAGTTAAAAAGTTATAACCCGCCAACGACATCACAAATCTTGCTGATGGCATCGCCCTCAACTCAGCTTCGGCCTGTTTTAATATTTTATTGGTATTGGCCAATGATGTTCCCGATGGACTGGCAACCGCGATAGCCACAAAACCCTGATCCTCTGTAGGGATAAAGCCTGTTTTTGTTCTGCCTACAAGGAAAATGGTAAGCAGAACGATTAAAGCTAATCCACCCATGCTGATCCATTTATTACGGATAAGCACTTTTAAGCCACCGATATAACGGTTGGTCATATAATTGAAACCACCGTTAAAACCTGCATAAAACTTTTCTACAAAACCTTTTTTAAGTGCGTTATGCCCACCTTCGGCATGTTTGTTCTTTAAAAATAAGGCCGCCAATGCAGGGCTTAAAGTTAAGGCGTTAACAGCCGAGATAATGATGGCGATGGCCATGGTTAAGGCGAACTGTTTGTAGAAAATACCTGTAGAGCCGGTCATAAAACCAACCGGTAAAAATACCGCCGCCATCACCAGGGTAATGGATATAATGGCCCCGGTAATTTCATTCATCGCCTCGGTAGTTGCCGCCCTCGGACTAAGCGAAGGGTTTTCTTCCATTTTGGCATGCACGGCTTCTACCACCACAATCGCATCATCTACCACAATACCAATGGCCAGTACGAGCGCGAACAGGGTTAAAAGGTTAACAGAGAAGCCGAACAGCTGCATGAAAAAGAAGGTACCGATAATCGCCACCGGAACCGCTATAGCCGGAATTAAGGTAGACCTGAAATCCTGAAGGAAGATAAATACAACAATAAATACCAGTAAAAAGGCTTCTATCAAAGTGTGCTCCACCTGATTGATGGATTCATCAAGATCGGTTTTGGTACGGTAAAACTGGTTGAATTTAATACCCGCAGGGAAATCTTTGGATAGTTTTGCCAACAGTTTATCAATGGCAATCTGGATCTCGTTGGCATTAGAACCTGATAACTGGATTACCCCAATGGTAATACCATCATGTCCGTTTAAACGGTTTACACTCCCATAACTATAAGCACCCAGCTCTACACGGGCCACATCTTTTAAACGTAATATAGAACCATCCGAATTAGAACGGATCGCGATATTCTGATATTCCTCTGGTTTGGTTAGTTTACCTTTATATTTAATGATATATTCAAATGCCTCACTACTTCTCTCACCAAAGCGACCAGGTGCTGCTTCAAGGTTTTTGTCCTGAATGGCAGTGATCACTTCATTGGGTGTAATTTTGTAAGTGGCCAGCTGACTTGGGTTTAACCAGATACGCATTGAATAATCTTTAATACCACCAAATACACTGGCAGAACCTACACCCGGGATACGTTTAAGTTCGGGAATAATATTGATCTGCGCATAGTTATTTACAAAAACGGCATCGTATTTTTTTGGATCTTCTGAGTAAATACCGATGGCACCAATAAAGCTGTTTTGCTGTTTGGTAGTGGTTATACCATATTGTACCACCTCTGCAGGTAACTGGCTTGTGGCCTGCGAAACCCGGTTTTGCACATTAACCGCTGCCTGATCGGGGTTGGTACCCTGTTGAAAGTAAACCGTAATGGCCAAGGTACCATCGTTACTGGCGCTGGAGGTCATGTAGGTCATGTTCTCCACACCATTAATTGCTTCCTCCAATGATGGAGTTACCGAACGTAAAATCGTTTCGGCATTGGCCCCTGGGTACACTGCGGTTACCAATACCGACGGAGGTGCGATATTTGGAAAGCGCTCTAAGGGCAACTTGGTTAAGCCCAGTATACCAACTATTACCAATAAGATGGAAATAACAGTCGAAAGTACAGGCCTGTCTATAAATTTCTGAAACATGACTTTTTAGATTTTAGGTCTTATTAATTTTTTGTTTTTGCAACAGCTACTTTATCTGTTGCTTTTTGTGGCTGGATCACCATGCCCTCCTGTAATTTATCAACGCCGCTCAGTACGATCTGGTCGCCAACTTTTACGCCGTCTTTAACCAGGTAATTTTCGCCGGCTTTACCAACAATGGTAATGGATTGTTTTTTCACCTTACTGCTGTCGCCTACAGTAAATACAAATACTTTATCCTGCATTTCTACCGTTGAAGACTGTGGTACCAGAATGGCATTATCGTGCTGTAAACCTAAACGGATCTTACCGGTATTACCCGAGCGAAGGATGCCGCTGGCATTAGGGAAACTGGCCCTTAAAGTAATGGCACCTGTATTTTTATCGAACTGACCATCAATCATATCGATCTTGCCTTTAATCGGGTAAGCAGAATTATCAGCCAGTAAAAGTTCTACTGCCGGTAAGTGTTTAATCCTGTCGGCAGGTGTTTTACCTGGATAATTTGCATTAAAACTGTTGAAGTCGTTTTCCGCAAGGGAGAAATAAACATGTACTTCGTGGATATCGGATAACTGTGTTAAAGCAACCTGATCTGTCGGAGAAACCAAACTTCCCTGTTTTTTAGGGATACGGCCGATGTAACCGCTTACTGTAGCCTTAACATTAGTATAACCTAGGTTAATCTGTGCCGAAGCTACGCTGGCTCTGGCTTGCTCGGCATTTGCCTGCGCAATTTTATAAGCTGTTTTGGCTGTTTTTAACTGAAAATCAGAAACTACCTTATTCTGAACAAGTGGTGTTAATTTATCAACTTCCAATTGAGCGTTTAAAATAGCCGCTTCTGCAGCATGTAAACTTGCTTTGGCATTGTTTAAAGCCTCGCGATAAGGGTTTTCATTAATTTTGAACAGGGTTTGTCCGGCAGTTACATAAGCGCCTTCGTTAACCAAAACGCTTTGTAAGTAACCACTTACCTGTGGCCGTACATCGATATCAACAGCACCCTGAATAGAGGCCGGGTATTCGATATAAGTGGTTTCTGTACTCGCATTAATCGCGCTTACAGGCAGTGCCGGTGGCGGTGGTGCAGCTGCAGCCTGATCGGGAGAAGACTTACAACTCACCAGAATTATAGATAGAAGAGAAATTGTTAACAATAACTTAATGCTATTAAACTGTTTAACAGTGTTAAGCAAGGGGTACAAGCGGTGTAGAGATTTCATATGATTAAATTTAATTGGAATTAGAGTGTATAATAATTTAACAGTGTTAAATTACTGTGTAAAAAAAATTAACTATTAATAGATAATGTAATGCCCTTGATGGCATCTTTTAAAATCTGTTGGTTTAACTCGTCTGTTGTTCTTCCATTGGGGCGAACCAGGTTGATGGAAATTAAACCATGGATGATAGACCAATAAGTGTAATACTTCATGCAGATATCATTATCAGATACTGGTTTTTTCTCGAATAAGGATTCGATCACGTCGCCTAACATACTACTTAGGTTTTCGGCTTCGGGCATTGAATTTTTAACGGTACAACAAACCATATCCACACCGTACATCAATTGATAAAATTCTTTATGGGTAAAAGCGAAGTTCCAGTAGGCAATCCACATGGCTTCCATTTTATCTTCCGGAGATTCGTGTTTATCCCTGGCCTCGCGGATATCTTTCGCCAACATTAAATATCCCCTTCTGGTGAGTTCCAGTAAGATGCCATCTTTGTTAGAAAAGTATTCGTAAATAATTGGTGCAGTATATTCAATCTGGTCGGCAATTTTACGCATACTCAATGCCTGCCAGCCCTCTGTTTGAACAATATTCAAGGCAGCGTCCAGAATTTTTGTTCTGGTTTCATCTTTTAAACGTAGAATTCTTTCTTTACTTCCCATGACTGGAATATTAGGTGTAAATAATCTAACACCGTTAAGCAAATGTAGAACCAATTCCAGAATTGACAATCATGCATTTGTCATAAACATTTTATTGCTTAGTTTTACACCTGATAATCAACGATTAAAGTGTTTAAAAGCACATTCCGAATAAATTAATTTTCTCAAAAAATATAAAAAATGATTTTCCGCGAAGCAAAAACGACTGACATAGCTGCGATACAAATTGTCAGACATACGGTAAAAGAGAACACTTTGTCAGATCCGGCGCTGGTTACTGACAAAGATTGCGAAGAATTTATGACACAACGCGGCAAAGGATGGGTTTGCGAAGTAGGTGGAGCGGTAGTTGGCTTTTCCATCGTAGATTTAAAGGAGCATAATATCTGGGCGCTATTCCTTCGTCCGGAATTTGAGGGCAAAGGCATTGGCAAAGCACTGCACCGGTTAATGATGGATTGGTATTTCGATCAAACGCATGAGCCGGTTTGGCTGGGTACATCGCCAAATACCCGCGCTGAAGAATTTTATACCAGGCAGGGCTGGAAAAACGTTGGTTTGGTAAACAAAGGTGAAGTGAAATTTGAGATGACTTATGAGGATTGGGTGGGTAGATAAATCTATTCAAAATACCTTCATCCGATAGCTATCGGATGAAGTGTAATGAAGCGGAGATCCTTCGACTCCGCTCATGATGACAATTAACAATAAACATCGTCATCTCGACCGGAACGCAGTGAAGCGGAGAGATCTACCTCGAGATAGATTTAGCTTCGCTGAGCCTTCGGGTTCTCGGCTGCGTTACACCCGATAGCTATCGGGTCCGCTCGAAATGACGACATTCAAGAATCATCTTAAGTAATGATGAGCATTTTTAACTATTCCAGATAAATGGCGCCTGTTTTACAAAGTCCTTCTCCCCTAACTGCTCAATAATAAACTGTGCTAAATTAGCCGCATTAATCTGTTCTCCACCACAATTAACCAAACTTGTACCTATA